>Ga0081539_10000011_pt1:0-97500 | contig 461887 bp, 430 predicted proteins | sample TabmetS4T2R2_FD_71023 | JGI IMG/M metagenome (GOLD analysis project Ga0081539, IMG submission 71023) | Tabebuia heterophylla rhizosphere microbial communities from the University of Puerto Rico - S4T2R2 | ecosystem: Host-associated > Plants > Roots > Rhizosphere ...
GACGAGGGCGACCAACGTGCCGCCGACGCCGAGTTTCAGGCCAGCGCCGCCGAAACGGCTGCCCCGGTAGTCTTCGACGTTTTCGCTACGGCGACTGCCTTGCCAGCGCATGTTCTTCTCCCCTCATTCATTGGAAAAAAGTCGGCTGCGCCGCTTTTTTCGAGACCCTACACGGTTTCCGGCGGCAAAAAGCGTGGTTTTTGCCGCCTGGCTCGTCCGGTGGCTGCGATCGGGCGGTGCAGACGACTGCAACTCAACGGAATCGCTGCGTCGGGGTTCCCTTGCGCAGCGTGAGTCCGCATGCTCCGCGCCGATGCGCGAATCCGGACTCCCGATCGATAGTGTTCTGCCTGAGCTGCGTGCGGCGCTTGGCACTCACCGCAACGCCGTTCTGCAGGCTCCGCCCGGTGCCGGCAAGAGTACCGTCGTTCCGCTTGCCTTGCTCGATGAGCCTTGGGCGCGTGGCAAGCGCTTGATCATGCTGGAGCCGCGACGGCTCGCGGCGCGGGCCGTAGCCCAGCGCATGGCCCAGACGCTGCGCGAAAGCGTGGGGCAGACAGTGGGTTACCGGATGCGGCTCGACACGCGGGTCTCGCGGGAGACGCGTATCGAAGTGGTGACGGAAGGGGTTCTGACCCGGATGCTTCAGAGCGATCCGTCGCTCGAGGGTGTCGCGGCGGTGATTTTCGATGAGTTCCATGAGCGTAGCCTTCAGGCGGACCTGGGGCTGGCGCTCGCGATAGATGCGCGCGAGAACATTGCACCGGATCTGAAGCTGCTCGTGATGTCGGCCACGCTGGATGGGGAGCGCGTGGCAGCGCTTCTTGGCGATGCGCCGCTCGTGACTGCCGAGGGACGCGTGTTTCCGGTCGCGACTCGGTTCGCCGGCAAGGGCGCGCCCGTGCTGCCCGACCCCACCGCCGCGCGTGGTCAGCAGGATTCGCCCGAGCGCGTGGTCACTCAGCTCGTCCTGACTGCGCTCGCCGAAGAGCCCGGCGACGTCCTCGTGTTCCTCCCCGGCGCCCGCGAAATCCGCCGCGTACAAACCATGCTGGGAGAGCGGTTAGCATCGGAAGGCGCGCCTTCTTTGCGCAGTCGAGGCGCTGGTTCACCTGAGGGCATTGCCGCGCGCTTCCTTCTGCAATCAGTGCGGATTCTTCCTCTGTTCGGCGAGCTCGCGTCGAGCGAGCAGGACGCCGCGCTGGCTCCCTCATCCGACGGCACACGCAAGGTCGTGCTCTCCACCAACATCGCCGAAACGAGCCTGACCATTCCAGGCGTACGAATCGTCATCGACTCAGGACTCGTTCGCCGTTCCATTTTCGATCCGTCCACCGGGATGAGTCGCCTCGAGACGCAGCGCATTTCACGCGCATCGGCTGACCAGCGTCAGGGCCGTGCCGGTCGCGTCGAGGCAGGCGTGTGCTACCGCGCGTGGAGCGAAGGCGCGCAACGCAGCCTCGCTCCTTTCACTCCGCCCGAAATCACCGACGCCGACCTCGCCCCCCTTGCGCTGGACCTCGCGAACTGGGGCGCACGCGAGGCGTCGGATCTCCAGTGGCTGGACCCACCGCCAGCCGCGATGCTTTCAAGTGCGCGCGACCTCCTAACGCGACTCGGCGCACTCGATGCGCAAGGGCGCATCACCGCGCACGGCCGCGAAATGTCCCAGCTCACCGTGCATCCGCGGCTCGCGCACATGCTCCTCCGCGCCCGCGCGTTGGGCGACGTTCAACTGGCCGCAGATTTCGCCGCGCTCCTGAGCGAACGCGACCTGCTCCGCGGCGCTCCCGGCTCGCGCGATGCCGACGTGCGTACACGTCTCGATGTCCTCCGCAACGACCGATCCGCATCAGGCATCGACCGCGGCGCCCTCGACCGCGCCCGCCGTACGTCGCGCGACTTGATGAAACGTCTTGTGACCAAGGCAACTGGCACAGGCACCGACGATGCGGGGCTGCTTCTGGCATTTGCCTATCCGGATCGTATCGGGCGCCGTAGGTCGGGCGATGAGGGTCGCTACACGCTTGCGAATGGGCGCGGCGCGCACTTCGCCGACGCGCAGAGCCTCGCGCGTCAGGAGCTCATCGTCGCAGTGGATCTCGACGATCGCGAACGCGATGCCCGCATCCTGCTCGCCGCGCCGCTCAGCCGGCAGGCGATCGAAACGCACATGAGCGATCGGCTGCAACGCGCTGATGTTGTCGAGTGGAGCTCGCGCGAACAAGCCGTCATCGCTCGCCGCGTGCTCCGGCTCGATTCGCTCGTACTCGATGAGCAACCACTCCCTGAGCTCCCTCTCGATGCGACCCGCGCCGCCATGCTCACCGGCCTCCGCGAAATGGGCCTCACCGTGCTCCCCTGGACGCGCGATGCGCGCGATCTGCAAGCCCGCATGGAGTTCGTACGCCGCGCGCAGGCGCAAGCGACCATTGGTGACGCGACCGCCGCGGCGCGCTCGCCCGCGCCAGGGACTACCGCCGATGCGACCGCCGCCTCGCATTCGTCTAAGTCGAGCGACTGGCCAGCGGTGAACGATGAAGCGCTGGCTGCATCGCTCGACACATGGCTCGCGCCATGGCTCGACGGCATCACGCGCCGTGACCACCTCGCGCGACTCTCGCTCTCGGAGGCGCTGCGGGCATTGCTCTCATGGGATCAGCAGCGTCGACTCGACGAGCTCGCACCTTCCCATCTCGAAGTCCCCACAGGTTCGCGCATCCGCATCGACTACCTCGACGAAAGCGCTCCCGTCGTCGCGGTCCGTCTGCAGGAAGTATTCGGCATGCAAGACACGCCACGCATCGGCGGCGGCAAAGTCCCCATCACATTCAAACTGCTGTCACCGGCCCAGCGCCCCGTGCAGGTCACGCGAGACCTCGCCGGTTTCTGGCGCGGCTCCTACGCCGACGTTCGCAAGGACATGCGTGGCCGTTACCCCAAACACTACTGGCCCGAGAACCCGCTCGACGCCGAACCCACCCGCGGAGTCAGGCGGAGAAGTTGAATTCGGTTTTGAGATGACGATCGTCACTAAGATCCTCGCCTGAACACTGCCAAAGTACGGCGGCATGAAATACCTGCCGCTCGTCTGGGCCGCATTCCGCCGCCACACCACCGAGACGCTCCTCACCTTTCTCGTTCTCACCGTCGCGTTCACGCTGTTCAGCTCGATGGTCGCGCTGAAAGCAGCCTACGACTCTGCGATCGAGGGGACCCGCATGGACCGCCTGCTCGTCACCGATCGTTTCTGCTGCACCGGCCAACGTATCGGCCGCCGGGACGAGCTCACGCGTATTCCGGGTGTCCAGGGTGCAGCGATTTTGCAGGGTGTGTTCGGCTTCTATCAGGAGCCCGCCAGGCAAGTCGGCGTCTGGATGATCGATGGCGGCACGATCTCGGCGATTCCCGAATTGCGCCTCACACCCGTGCACTGGAAGCAGATGCAGGAGACGCCGAACGGTCTCTTCTTCTCCCGCACGCAAGCAGCAACGTGGAACGTGACAGCCGGCGACACCTTCCTGGTCCAGACCCGAGTCAGCGGCCGCGAAGACGGTGCCACTTCATGGCCCTTCAAGGTGCTCGGCGTCGTGGACGATCCAATCCACCTCGATTGGATGCCGAACATCTACGGCAACTACGGCTACTTCGACGCGGTACGCACGCAGGACGAGCGCGGGCGCGTCAACTTCGTTCTTGCGATCGACGATGGCGACGATGCTCAGCCCATCTGCCGCAAAATCGACATGCTCTACGCGAGCTCCGAGAGTCCGTCGTACTGCGTGCCGCTGCAGGTGGATGCGCGAAACCTCATCGTGTCCGTCATCAGCATGCGGCAGATGAGCCTTGGCATCGGTACGGCCGGACTTTTCATGATCCTCTTTCTCTGCGCCAACAGCGTTGCCGAATCGGTGCGGGAGCGCATCCCGGACTTCGCAGTTCTCGCGACGATCGGCTTCGGCCAGCGACACTTTGCTGCCCTGGTTTTCCTCGAAGCGGCGCTTCCGGCCGTCGCCGGCGCAGTGCTGGGGACGACGCTCGCGGGCATGCTGAGCTCGTTCACGTCGCGGCTCGGCGATGGCAGCGGAGTGCCTCTTCCCGCGGTGTCGATATCGGCCTGGATCGTCGCACTTGCTGTCGGCATAGCGGTGCTCATCGGTGGATTGAGCGCCGTTCTTCCGCTTCGACGCCTCAAAACAATGGAGCTCGCTGCCGCACTGGCAGGGCGATGAACATGCTTCGTCAGCTTTTCACTGTCTTTGCAGTCGGCGTCAGCACACTTCCGCAGCGACGCGGCACTTCGTTCGTTATCGTTGCAGGTGTGGCCTGCGTCGTTGCCGTGCTCGTCTCCATGCTCTCGGTCGCTGCCGGGCAGACTCGAATGTATCTTTCGGGGGGCGGCACGGATCGCGCGATCATTCTGCCGAAAGATGCTGTCGGAGAATCCAGCTCCACCCTGACGCGCAGCGCGGTCAGCACGATCCTGAACGCACCCGGCATTGCCAAAGGGCCGGACGGAGCGCCGCTCGCCGATGCCGAATTCCAGATGACCATCATGCCGCCACCTGGAATTTTCCTGGATTCCCTGCAGATCCGCGGCATCGGAGCGAATGGGGCGAAGATACGGGACGACTTTCGCATCGAGTCCGGGCGAATGCTGCGCACGGGCGCACAGGAGCTACTCGTAGGCGTCGGCGCCGCGAAACTGTTCAGCCTGAAACAGGGAGACAAGGTGCTGATGCCGGGAGGCTTCTGGCCCATCGTCGGCACCTTCTCGAACGGCGGTGACTACACCGAGGGCCAGTTCTTCGCGGACGCCGAGACGCTGCTGTCCGCTGCAAACCGCCCGGGGTTCGGCTCAGTCATCGTGAAGCTCGCGAGTCCGCACAGTTTCGATGAGCTGCGCAACTGGCTCATCGCCAATCCCGCCCTCGCGGTCGATGCGGAACGTGTGTCCGACTATCGGTTGCGCACCAGTGGCGGTCAGCTCGTGTTCTTTACGCGCGCCACCTACGCAATCGGCGTCATCATGGCGCTGGGTGCGTTCTTCGGCGCTACGAAGATCATGTATGCAGCGGTGCGCGCCCGGACTCGCGAGATCGGTACCTTGCGAGCCCTCGGGTTCGGAAGCACTCCAGTTGCGGCCTCCGTTCTGCTGGAAGCGATGCTGCTTGCTCTCCTTGGGGCGGCACTCGGCACGCTCGTGGCCTGGCTCGCATTCGATGACCGCGTGGTCTATTCGGGTGGCGTGTTCAGGTTGCACGTCTCGCCGGCGCTCGTTGCACTGGGACTCGCCTGGAGCGTCATCATTGCGCTTCTCGGCGGGCTGTTTCCGGCAATCCGCGCAGGGAAGCTCGCAGCGGCGACGGCGCTCCGGTCAGTCTGAGGCCACGGTCGCGCACGCGGCCCCTGCTTGCTGGGCGCTCGGATATCATTCCCGTCCGCGCCATTCAGGTCTCATGTTTTGACGGACACCCGCGACCCCGCCGCCACGACGGCCCCCATCGACGAACCATCCGAACGGGCAACGAGCGCACTGGCTCATCCCGGCTTTCGCATGTTCTTCGTGCTCACCGCGGCCGTCATGACCGCGGACTTCGTCGAGCACGTCATCAGCTACTGGGTGATCTTCCAGAAATTCCACGCCACGTGGCTTGGCGGATTCGCCGTGGTGTCGCACTGGCTTCCGTTCCTGTTGCTGTCCATGCCGTCCGGTGCGCTCGGTGACCGCTTCGACACGCGCCGGATCATCCAGATCGGCATGGCATTTTTCATGTGCGTGTCGCTCGCATGGGGTGTCCTGTTCTACACGGGCAAACTCCAGATCTGGCACGCGGGCGTGCTGCTCATCGTGCACGGCCTCGCAGGCGTGTTGTGGAATCCATCCGTGCAATTGCTCTTGCACGACATGGTGGGCACGAACCAGTTGCCCAGTGCGGTGCGCCTTTCGGCAACGGCGCGCAATCTCGGAATGCTCGCGGGCCCCGCAGTCGGGGCGGCACTGCTCGCGCTCGGCCCGGCCACGGGCATCTTCATCAACGCGATCATTTATCTGCCGATGATTCTCTGGCTCTGGAAAGCGCCGTACGGCCCGCGTTTCAGAAAAGGCGTGCCGGTGCCGGCGCGCCCCCTGCGCGAGTTCGCGGATGTGGTGGACACTTTGCGCACCGTTCGCCAGAGCCCAATTCTCCTGTCGATGGTGCTGCTGGCAGGCGGTGCCTCGTTCTTCGTCGGCAATGCCTATCAGGCGCAGATGCCGGAACTGGCGCACGACCTTGGGCACCTTCACGCGGACGCCACGTACAGCCTGCTTCTCGGCGCAGACGCGCTGGGTGCACTGATCGCAGCGGTAGTTCTCGAAACGCGCGGCCTGCCGCTCACGCCTCGCACCGCATGCGTGCTCGCCCTCATTTGGTGTGGCGCGCTCGCGAGTTTCGCGATGTCATCCGTCTACGCGTTCGCCGTTGCGCTGCTGCTCGTTGCTGGCTTCATGGAGCTGTCCTTCAACTCGATGGCGCAAACGCTCGTGCAGCTCCACGCGCCGAATGACATCCGCGGTCGCGTGATTGGCGTGTTCATGATGTCCGCCCTCGGCATGCGCACCTTCAGCGGCATCACCGTCGGGGTCGTCGGATCGCTCATCGGCGTGCACTATTCGATCGCGCTGAGCGCCGGCATACTCTTCGTGGTCATTACCGGATTGCTGTTTTCCCAGCCCCGCGCAGCCGGCGCGGTGAAATGATCGATAGGCCGTTCGGTTCCCTCCCGCCAAAAAAATAGATTGCGGGTACAGCGGTTGCTCCGCTTTCGCTCAATACCCAAGTGGTTTTGAGTGGAGAGAGCAACGTGCAATCACTGATGACGAGGCAACGGGGCAAGGTCGGGTGGCTCCTGCTGTGGCTGATCGGCGTGCCCGTTCCGGTGCTCATTTTCCTGTTCCTGATCCGCGGCTGTACCTGAGCGCGACCGGGGCGGAGCTTTTGCGCGTTCCAGCCGTTACTTACGGGCCGGAGCGCCGTTTCCGAGCAACGTATTTCTATTTCCGAGTGGAGGACTCAACGTGAAAAGCAGACTTGCGATGGTGGCCGCCGCTGTGCTGGCCCTGGGTGCGTTTACGACGGCCTGTACGCCGTCCCGCACGGTAAAGAGCGCCGGTGAGCAGGTCGACGATTCGACGATCACGGCGAAAGTGAAGACACAACTGGCGCGGGACTCCGCGACCAGCGCCCACCGTATCGATGTCGAGACATTCCGCGGCGACGTACAGCTCAATGGCTTCGTGCCGAGCGAAGAGATGAAATCCGAAGCGACGCGCGTCGCGCGCAGCGTGGGAGGCGTGAAGAAGGTCTCGAACAACCTGAAGGTGAGCGAGGGCACGCGTACGGCGGGTGAGGTGGTGGACGACACCGTGATCACCGCCAAAGTGAAGACGGCCCTGGCGACCGACTCCAAGGTTGCCGCGCATGAAGTGAACGTCGAGACGCGCGACGGTGTCGTGCAGCTCGCAGGCTTCGTCGACAGCAGCGAGGAGAAGTCGCAGGCTGGTGAAGTCGCGAAGCGGATCGCCGGCGTGAAGCAGGTGGACAACCAGCTCGAAGTGAAACAGCGCTAGGACGAGTGTCGTCCCGCCTGCGGGCGGTGTGCGATTGAGAAGCCCGGCATCCGCCGGGCTTCTTTTTGTCCGTCAGATGAGGCCTTCGCCCTTCAGCGCCTGCTGGACGGCGGGCCGCTGTCGTACCCGCTCGTGGAAATCCTTCAGGCTCGGCCACTTCGTCATGTCGAAGCCCACGCGCGGCAGCCAGCCGAGCACGACGAACAGATAAGAGTCGGCCACGGTGAACTGCTCGCCCATCAGGAACTGGCGCTTGTTCCATTCCTGGTCGAGCCAGTCGAGGCGGCGGGTGAGATTGGTGCGCGCGAAAGTCTTCACTTCGTCGCCCGCAGCCGGATTGAACAGCGGTGAGACGGCCTTGTGCACTTCGGAGTTGATGAACGCCAGCCATTCCATGAGCCGATAACGCGGCATCGTGCCGGCGGCCGGCGCCAGCTTTTTCTCCGGCGCCTGGTCCGCGATGTACTGGAGCACGCAGACGTTCTCGGTGAGCACCTCGCCGTTGTCGAGCTTCAGCGCGGGCACATAGCCCTTCGGGTTGACCTTCATGTAGTCCTCGCCGTCGGCAGTTTTCTTGGTCTGCCGGTCGATGCCAACGGCGTCGAACTTCAGGCCGCTCTCGCACAGCGCGATGTAAGAGGCGAGCGAGCAGGCACCCTTCAGGTAGTACAGTTTCATTGCGATCTCTCCCGGCGTCAGCTACATGCGGATCACGATCTTGCCGAAGAAGCTGCCGCTTTCCATGTGCTTGTAGGCCGCTTCGGCGTCCTTGAACTCGAATACCTGGTCGATTACCGGTTTCACACGGTGTTTGGCGATGAACGCGTTCATCGCTTCGAAGTTCGCGCGCGAGCCGACGTAGATGCCGCTGACCGTGCGATTCGTGGGGAGGATCGCCATGACTGGCACGTCTCCTCCGAAGCCGCCGAGACCGCCAATCACTGCGATGTGGCCGCCGGGGCCGAGGCTCGCGAGTGCGTGCGGTAATGTGTCCTTGCCGCCTACTTCGAGCACGTGTTGCACGCCGCCTGCCCCGGTCAGCGCCAGCACGGGCTTCTCCCAATCCGCCGTGGTTTTGTAGTTCACGCCGCCGACCGCGCCGAGCGCTTTCGCTTTCGCGAGCTTCTCGTCGCTCGAGCTGGTGATGATCGGTTTGGCGCCTGTGGCCACGGCGAACTGCAAACCGAATATCGATACGCCGCCGGTGCCTTCGAGCAGGACGTAGTCGCCGGCCTGCATGTGTCCGCGAGTGACCAGGCCGTTCCATGCCGTAACGCCTGCGCAGGGCAGGGTGGCAGCTTCTTCGTACGAGAGTCCGGCGGGCATCGCGACGAGCTTCTGCTCATCGATGGTGAAGTACTCGGTGAGCACGCCGTCCACGCCGCCGCCCAGCGAGAGCGTCGTGGCGTTGCCAGTGGGGCGGCCGTCGATCCAGTCCGGGAAGAAGATCGGCATGACCTTGTCGCCGACCTTGAAGCGCTTCGCGCCGGAGCCCACCGCCGTGACCTCTCCCGCACCGTCCGACAGCGGGACCACCACCTGCCGGGGTGGCATCGGGTACTGCCCCTTCATCACGAAAATGTCGCGCCGGTTGAGTGACGCTGCGTGGATCTTCACCAGCACTTCGCCCGCCCCCGGCTGCTTCACCGGCGCGTCGGCCGCGAGCTTGAGCGTGTAACCCTGCGCGCCGCTCTTCACGAGTTGCCATTGTTTCTGAGTCGTCTGCGCCTGCACGTTCGCTCCTCCAAATACCAATGCCAGCACCGCCAGCAGCGGCACGCCTTTCGCCATTACCTGACGCATGTCTGTTTTCCCGCAGTCGTTGCAATGTTCTCGTCAGACCGGTCCGAACCGCACGATCTTACACAGGTCTGCCAATGACCTAGAGGTGAAAAGGCGTTGTGCATCCATCGACTGATCCAATTGCACTCACGAGCGATTTCGCGCCCGGCGATTGCTACAATTCGCCCGCATTGGGCCTGTAGCACAGCGGTTAGTGCAGGGGACTCATCGGAAAGGTGCCATCGCGCGGTAACGCGCGATGTGAACGGGAAGAATTCAGGGGACCCTTCGAGCGCATGCTCATGGCAACCCTGAGCCGAGCCGGCGGTACACCGCCGGAAGGTGCAGAGACTACCTGAGGGCTGCGAGTGCCCTTCATGACAGGCAAGAGCCTCCCGCACCCTCACGTGACCTCACCGTCACGCGGGTGATGAGATAGTCCACTCCTGGTGGAAACACCGGGGCACAGTGAATCCCTTGGTCGTAGGTTCGAATCCTACCGGGCCCATCAACTTGCCACGGTCCGTCCGGGCACATGTGTAACATTCTTGCCGACGGGCTCCGCGTCGGACGTTTGCGCGATTCAAATCTGTTGAACGATCTGCCGCTGAAGTTGCTGCTTCACAAATGCGGAACCGAGATGATTTTCGATGATCTTGAATGCCGGCGAATTCGTTAGCGCGTGCATATAGCAGTGGTGAACAGTCAAAACTAGATCTTGTAGATCCTCGACTTACACGGCACACCTTAGCAAAGGTCAGCCCAACAGACGAGTGACGTGATGCTCGTGTTGCACTTCGCTTGTGGAAACGCTGCGAATTGCGGCGAATCAAGAGCGTCACACTTTTTCGTAGTGGACGGCCAGCACGCCGGAGGCGAGCGCCTTGCTGCTCACGAGCTTGAGGTCGCGGCGAGCTCGCTCGGAGGGAAAGAGCGGCGCGCCGCCGCCGAGCATGACGGCATTGATGGTGAGTCGATATTCGTCGATCAACCCGAGTCCGATGAAGGCGCGCGCCACGCTGGCGCTGCCAATCAGCAGGATGTTTTTCCCCGGCTCCTGTTTCAGCGCGGTGACGGTTTTGCCCACGCCTTTCACGACACGAGTGTTCTCCCACTTCGTCTTCACGAGCGAATTCGAGAACACGATCTTCGTTGCTGCGTTCACCCAGCGCCCGTGATGAATGTCGTGCTGGGTCGCGCCCGGCGCATCCGCAGCCGTGGGCCAGTAGTGCTCCATCATGTGGTACGTCACACGTCCCCAGATCACCGCATCCGCCTCATCCGTGAGCGGGTGCACGTGATCCCATAGCTCATCGTCGACGTGGATCCAGTCCATCTCGCCCTTGGGTCCGGCGAGGTAGCCATCGAGCGACACATGCTCCAGCAGGATGATCTTCCTCACGTTCGCATCCTCGGTTCGTGACCGCGCACGAGTTCTACCAAAAAGAGCGCTAACCTAGGGCCAAAGATAACAGTGTAGGACACACGCACCACCACGGGGACCCACGATGCTGGCGTTAGCTGAGCTCACTCGGCACCACCGCGGCTCCACCACGATCGGCGGCGCCGCGGCCGTCGTGGAGTCCTCCGAAGGGAGCGTTCGCGAGAACGTCAAAGCATTGGTGCTCGCGGCGGCTGAACGATGGCCGCGCAACGCTCAATAGCCGCTGTCATTTGCCCGCGCTCCAGCTCCGACCCATGAAGCGGGTATCGTTGCCCGATAGTGCGTGCATGACCTTCGCGAGATTGCGCGCGCGTGCCTCGGTCGACTTCAGTTTCGCGAGGTAGCGCAGGACCTCTTTCTGTCGGCTCGGCGTCAGCGCCCGCCAGTTTCGCTGCGCCGTCGGCTGGCGGCGGAGGGCACTCGAGAACCAGCGGGGCATCGGGTGCAACGCTCCGTTGCGGTAACTCGAGTCGAATCGCACGTCCGCGGTCACGCGATCGCCGACTTTGGTCGCGGACGCCTTGCGAACGTCGCCGTGCAGATAGAGATAGAACGAGCCATTACCCATCGGCATCATGTTGATGCGCCAGGGCTTGGCCGGCTTCCCATTGATGCGGACGAGCACGGGCATCGGCTTGCGCCAGTCGGGCTTGATCGCTCGCGCCCGCGTCGCGCTCACGAGCACATACGGATTGATGTCGAGCAGCTTGATGACCGCGCTGAAGCGCATGGGCGCCTCAGCTGGTTGAGCGCTCGATCACCCGTGTAACGGATGCAGGATGATTGTCGCCGCGCGGCCCGATCCATTCCGTGCTGGTGCCGTCGCTGAAACGCTGGACAGCTTTCCATGCAATCTCGGCGGGAGCTTTCGGGTTGCGGGCGACGAACGCGAACTCTGCGAACTCTCCCGGATTGATCTTCATGGACCACACGATGGCCGTCACGCGCTCGCCGGTGCGCTTCAACTCGTAGGTGAAGCCTGCCGGCGCACCGATTGAAACGACCGACACGCCTTCCGGCACCGTCAGCTCAATGGACGTCGTCGCGACTTTCCCTTCGGTGGGCACGCGCACGGCGTACTTCTCATACGCGCCAGTCGCGGATTCGCGCGGCAACACCGTAACGTGCCCACTCACGGGCGCGCAGAGAACCATTCCCGCGGCGGCCGCGAGCAGAATTCGACTCAACATCGCTTACTCCGTGTCGAAAACGGCGGATACCCGTTCGAAGATTTTACGCACACTCGCCGCGGCTCCCGCAACGTCGCGCGCACGGGCGCAATCCACCAGGGTCTGATGCAGCTCAACGAGCGGCATCTGCTCGTGGCCTTGCTCGGCGATCCGGCGCAGAGCGATGCGCCCGCGCACTTCGAAGTGCAGCGAGTCCCATACCGTGACGAACACGCGATTGCCACTCGCCTCGATCAGCCGCCGATGGAAGCTGAGGGCTGCATCGATGTAACGCTCCGAATCCTCATCCGCGACGGCGCGCATCTCCTGCAGCTGCGCTTCCAGATGCGCAATGACCTCGTCGCTGAAAGGGATGCCGAGCTCAACGGCGCGGACTTCGAGCGTGGCACGCATCTCGTACGACTCGCGCATCTCGTCCAGATCGGCGCCGCGCACATGCGTGCCGCGGTAACGCTCCGACGTGACCAGACCCGAGCCTTCGAGCTCGCGCAGCGCTTCGCGAATGGGCGCCTGGCTCACGTTGAATTCCCGCGCCAGGGTCAGCTCCTTGAGCTGCATGCCCGCCGGGTAAGTGCCATCGAGGATGCGAGCCACCAGCACGTCGCGGATGCGGTCCCGCATGCACGTGCGCTTGAGGGCCGGCTCGCTCATGATTTTTCTGACTGTGGATGAATTCATGGCACGCCTCTCGACTACACCGGCCTGATCCAGCCGATCCGGTGTCGAGCCGCTCCCCAGCGCACCTCACGAGTCCAACCGCTAATTCATTCTACGAACCGCGCTCGTGCGCGCATTCGCTGTGCCTGTAAAGCGGCAGTCTGTGTCTGGCAACTTCAAGCGGGTGCCACGCCCGCGCGTAGCGCCCGGATTGCATGGTATGCCCATCTCTTCGAGGAAGCAGCAGCCGTCGTTAAGCGTGAGCTTGAACTGTACTGTAGGAGTACCAAAGAATCAGGGATTGCCGGCGCCCATGTGCTTGATCAATGGAGCGACTTCATCCGCCTCGGCGGTATCGGCAGCCGGCTTGAACTTGAGCCCCTGCAGGTAGGCCTCGGGTTCCCGGATCATCCGGGCGCGAACGATCTGCGCGAAGTATGTGCGTGCCTCGTCGGGATCCCGATCGCCCTTGATGACGTCATCCGCGACGTTCAGCGCGAGGAAGTTGGTGTCTTCCCCATCTGAAGTCGAAGACAGCTCGCCGCGGGTCCGATTTACGACGATGCTGCCATTGAACTCGGCGAGCGCGACGAGCTTGTCAGTGGGGACTCGGTAGTTGATCGTCTGCTCCAGCACGTCCTTATGTGAACTCGCGAAGTTGTGCTGAACCTCGTCGCGATACAGGGCAGTCCGCTTCCAAGGTCCATTTGCGTACCACGTGATCTGCCGCGCGGCGACATCCGCTGGAGGCCCGTACTTCGTGACGAGTCGCGCAGCGAGCTGGCGCGTCTTCTCTGGCCACGTGCCGATGTGTTTCTGCACCCAGGCGAGCGACTCAGTGGATGGCGTCTGTTGCTGGGCATTGGCCGGGGGCGCCGGCGGTAGCGGCACACTCTTTACGTCCGCTTGCGCGAGAATTCGCATGGGTCGCTCTTTCGTGAGGTCAGACGTCCTGTCCGTAGTCTCCGTCCGGATGGTCCGTCTCGCCCAGTTTCCAGTATCCGCGGCTCACGATGTGGTCACGGGACATGCCGCGCTCGGTGAGGAGGTGTTTCCGGATACGGCGCATGGCTGCAGCTTCGCAGGCCACGTACACGCGCCCCGAACCGGCAGGAAACTGGAAGTCGCGCAGCGTGCGCTCGAGCAACGTGCCGGCCTTCGCTGCGTCTTCGCCGCGATGGAGCCAGGTGATGGCGGCGTTCGAGCCCGCGTGAATCTTGTGTTCCTCGGCGCCGTCGACTACCTCCAGAAACACGGTTGCGCGCACCGATGGAGGCAGATGCTCGAGGATCGTCGCGATTGCTGGAATGGCGCTGTCGTCGCCCGCGAGCACGAACCACTCTGCGTTCGCGTCGACGACGTAGTTCCGCCCTGGCCCCGCGACGGTGAGGGTCTGGCCGACGCTCGCCTGCGAAGCCCAGCTCGACGCCGGCCCTTCACCGTGTAGAACAAAATCCACATCCAGCTCGCGCGTACTGCGATCGAAACGGCGCGGCGTGTAGGTGCGCGTGGGAGGACGGGGCGCGCCCTCCACTACGTCTCCGAAGATCAGCTTGATGTGGGCCGCGGGGCCGTTCCAGCCGAACTCTCCGAGCTCCGGGCTGCTGAACGTGACGCGCACCATGCGCGGTGTGAGTTTCGTGACGCGCGTGACCGTGGCGGGATAGCGCGGCTTGCGAGGCTTACCGGCTGGCGCCTGCGGGGGATTGGTATCAGTCATGGACTCTCCAGGAAGGGGGCGGGAGCATGCCGCATCGGAGCGGCTACGTTCCACTCCGAGGTCGGTCGATGCGCCCTTTGTGAGGAATTGAGCCGTCCTCGCCAATAATCAAGAAATGTCTTTCATCGTGAATCCGTTGCATCCGTTGTTCGCCGCCGAGATGTTCGGCGCGGACCTGCGCCAACCGCCCACGCCACAGCTCATTGCGGCCGTGAACGACGCGATGGCGAAGCACGCGGTGCTCGTGGTGCGCGACCAGCGTATCGACGACGCCCAGCAGATCCGCTTCAGCCGCGCGTTCGGGCCGCTCGAATTGCCGCCGCACATAGGCATGAAGGTGGAGGGCAGACTCCGCATCAGCCCGGAGCTGTACGACGTTTCGAACCTCGACGCGAACGGCGACTTCATGCCGCCCGAGTCTCTGCGCCACGCGTCGAACAAGGCCAACGAGGAGTTCCACACGGACAGCTCGTTCAACAGCCTGCCGACGAAGTGGTCGCTGCTCATGGCGCATGTCGTGCCGCCGGAGCGTGGCGACACGATGTTCGTTGACACGCGTGCAGCGTTCGACGCTTTGCCGGAAGCAATGAAGGCGAAGGCGCGGAGCGCTGTGGCCGAGCACTACTTCTGGAAGACGCGTGGACGCTCTGGTTTCAACACTATCACCGAGGACATGAAAAGAGCGATGCCTCCTGTGCAACATAGGGTTGTGCGTGTGATTCCGGAGTCTGGGCGGGAGACGTTGTACATCGGGCAGCACACGACGCACATCGTAGGGTGGCCGCTCGAGGAGGGTCAGCGGTTTCTGGATGAGCTGAATGCGTTCGCCACGCAGGAGAAGTTCGTTTACACGCACAAGTGGCGTGTCGGGGATCTCGTGATCTGGGATAACCGGTGTACGTTGCACCGGGCGACTGGCTACGATGTGTTTCGCTACAAGCGTGATTTGCGGCGGACGACGATCAACGAGTACGGACCGGAAATTTCTTCGACTGACGCTTTGGGGATAGCCGCGCCTCGGTGAGCGCTACTTCGCGTCGGTCATGGGCATGAAGATACGCCAGGCCTGGGTGGGATGCAGGATTGCCCAGGGCACGGCCATGATGCCGATGGACACGGGCGTGAGCTGGCGCTGGCCTTCGACCTGTACCGTTTCCTGTACGTAGAGCTGATCCTCCGGGTCTTCCAGGGTCTGTTGCAACTCGGCTGCCGAGAAGACCTTGTGGATATCGGGGGCTCGCAGGTCCAGTGGCGCGCGTGCATTCGCGGACGCGGCCGGCGCTTTCGCTGAGAAACATTGCACCGTGTTCACGCAAATCACTTTGAGGGGCACTGAAGCTGCGGCCGGCGATGAAGTTGCTGGCGCGGGTGTCGCGCTGGTAGCGACCGCCGCGGCCGGCTTGGCGCGAGACGCGGGCACGTCTTCGGCCCACGCCGCGGTAACAATCGCGAACAATGCGCAGCCCGCGACGACTCGCGCCGTCCATGTCCTCGATCCAATGCGCCGTTCCCACATCATGGTTCCAGCCTACGCGGAAGGGTAATGGCCGGCAACGCCAGGGGTTCCCCATTCGGATGGAACCTCGGTAACAATACGACACGATGAGCACCTTCCTTTTGATTCATGGGGCCTGGCACGGGGCATGGTGCTGGTACAAGGTAGTGCCGCGCCTCGAAAAGCTCGGTCACAGGGTGATTGCGCCGGATTTGCCGTGTCTCGGACGGGACAAGGCGCCGGCCAATCGCATTTCCCTGTCTCTGTGGCGCGACTTCGTCTGCGATATCCTGGATGCAGAGCCCGAGCCTGTGATTCTCGTGGGCCACAGTCGGGCCGGCATCGTCATCAGCGAAGTGGCGGAGCATTGGCCGGACAAGATTCGCACGCTCGTATATCTGACGGCGTTTCTCCCTCGCAACGGCGAATCTCTGTTCGACCTGGCCGCTCAGGCGGTGGGCTCGGAAGTGGCGCCCAACATGGTGATGTCTGCGGACAGCAGCACCTCCACGGTGCGGGACGATGCAATTCGCAGCGGGTTCTACGGTGAATGTCCGGATGAGGACGTCGCGCTGGCCCGCATGCTTTTGCAGCCGGAGCCCACGTTGCCGTTATCGACGCCTGTGCGAATCAGTGAGCAAAACTACGGCCGCGTGCCGCGTGTCTACATCGAGTGTCTGCGGGATCGCGCGATCACGCCGCCGCTACAGAAGCAGATGTACGCGGCAATGCCGTGCCGGCGCGTGCTCTCGATCGACACGGATCACTCGCCTTTTTTCTCGCGGCCAGACGAGCTGGTGGCGCACCTGACCTCATTGTAAGTGGCATGGAACAGGCAGCCGGGATCATCGAGCGCCTTGCGCTGACGCCTCATCCCGAAGGTGGCTGGTATCGCGAAGTGCATCGTGCGGCTGAGCGCGTGCAGACGGCGCGCGGGCAGAGGTCCGCGCTGACGACAATTTACTACCTGCTCGAGAAGGGCCAGATGAGCCGGTGGCATGTGGTTGCTTCGGACGAGGTTTGGCATTTCTACGCCGGCGCGCCACTCGAGCTGCTCGCATACGACTCCTCACTCCGCAGGCTCCAGCCAAGGCAGCTCACGACCCACGAACCTATTGGCGTGATTGCCTCTGGCGTGTGGCAGGCGGCGCGGAGTCTGGGCGAGTATTCACTCGTCGGGTGCAACGTCGGGCCCGGCTTCGAGTTCGAAGATTTCCGTTTCGTCTCCGCGCTCTCCGACCATGAAAGCCACTTCACCGGCACCATGGCACCCTACGCAACGCTGCTGTGAGATGGGTTCGTCCTCGAACATGATTACTCCTGTGCGACCCACGCGTTGATGGACATCGAGCTCGCCGTATTCGGCGCGCTGCCTTCCGCCCAGGGCTTCTCTTCCTGCCAGTCGTACGCGCTCATGTTCCAGGTGTAGCCCTGATTCCAGGAGTACCCCTGGTTCCAGCTGTAACCCTGGTTCCATGAGTAGCCCTGGTTCCACGAGTAACCCTGATTCCATGAATAGCCCTGGCTCCACGAGTAACCCTGCCCGGTCGGCGAGCCATTCGCATCCGCGACGTAGTAGGTGCCATCAGCGCTCTGGCGAGCCGGCCCACCGTAATGACGCGGGCCTGCCAGATCCGCGGCGATATCGAGGTTCTGGTTCGCGCAGGTGAGTTGCTGAGAATCGCGCGCGCTCACCGCATTGATGAGCCCTGCGCCCTGCTGAAACACGCTGTACGCCGGAGCGCCGCTGGCATCCACCGCGGGCCGCGCCGAAGACATCAATTTGCACTTGACCTGATTAGGCGTGAGTCCCGGCTGGGCTTGCAGCAGCAGCGCAACGACGCCGCTCGTTACTGCCGCAGCCTGAGACGTGCCAGACATCGTGAAGTAGTCGCCGTCATTCTGATAAGTCGGATGTGCCTGCGCGATGCTCGCGTACGTGGGCATGAGTGACCAGATGTGACCGCCCGGCGCCACGACTTCCGGTTTCACGAACCCTTCATATGTCGGACCCGCCGCGGAGAAGGAGGCGAGCCGATCGTCCGTAGGATTTGCGGGCGTGTAGCTGTCCGTCATCGCACCGACGGTGATGACGTACGGCACGTTACCTGGAACCGTGATCGTCTGCGCAGCCGGCCCGGTGTTCCCGGCCGACGCAACAACCACAATGCCCGCCTGCCATGCCTTCATCACTGCGCGATTGAGCGGGTCCTGCCAGTAGTAAGAACGCGGAGCTGCACCCAGCGAGAGGTTCAGCACACGGATGCGATACGCATCCTTGTTCTGTACCACCCAGTCGATGCCGCGAATCACGGATGAGTATGTGCCCACTCCGTTTGCATCGAAGGCGCGGACCGACACGAGATTCGCATCGGGCGCCACGCCGAAGAAGCGTCCATCTGCGGTTCGTTGATTGTTCAGAATGATGCCCGAGATGTGCGTGCCGTGGCCGCTTGCATCGGTGCTCGCAGATGCACCCAGGCTCGTCAAGCCGAGGACCTGCAGCTGGCTAGCGTCCATGCGGTCGTTGACTGCGTCGTACTGAGCCAGCACGCGACCCAGCCCGAGCGTGTTGCTATCGGTGTCCGGGTGATGCCAGTAGCCGGTATCGAGCACGGCCACGGTCACGAGCAATCCCTTGATGCCCTGCTTGTGCAACTGGTCCGCACCGGCGAGCGAGGGATAGCTCACGCCCGTGGCGTACACGGAGTCGTAACCGAGCTCGAGGTTGTCGATCTGCACCGAGTCGCGATCGAGCACGCTCGTATTCATGCTGCCAACGAGCCGAATCGTCGTATCGGAGCTGATGTAGGGGCTGACGTCGAAGGCAACCCTCGAGAGCTGCGCATCGTTCGCGGGCCCCTTGATGCGGCCTACTTCCTTCCAGAGAAGGCCATCGCGGCTCGCCTGCACGGACACGAAGTCATTCGACTCGAGCGAGACGCGCTGCACGTCGAAACGCAGCGTTGCATTCAGAGCGCCGGGCGCGATTGCCGCCCGCCGCGAGATGCCAGTGCCGAGCCCGGTCAGCGTGAGTCGCCCGCCGCCGGTCAGGTTGGACAGCAAATTCAGGGAGATGGCAACCTTGCCCGAGAGCGCCGCGCCGTCATCGCCGGCTTCGGTCCACGCGCTCGCCCAGCGATGTGACCCGTCGTTGTTCGTGTAATTCACGGCGTCGAATCGATCGGCGACGGTCGATGTCGCAGAACCACTCGAAGTAGCGCTGACCTTGACCTTCGCGTCCGTGAACACGCTACGCACATCCTGGCGCCGTTCGAGGAGCCGCCGCTGACTGTCCGAGAGAGTCGCCGCAACGCCGTCGATAATGTTCAAGTCATACATCACGCTGCCGCCGACGCTCTGCACGGCAGTGCGAGCCGTGGAGACACTGCTCGCCTGGACGATGTAGCTACCCACGTGCTCGAAGCCATGCGTCTCGGGCGGCTGGTCCATGCGATGTGCCGAAGAGGCCATCATTCCCAGTACACAGGCCACCGGCACGCCAGCCTTGACGATGCCCGAAACGAAGCGCTGCAAGTCCATCCGCGTCCTCCGAGGAAAAATGAGCGGGTCGACGGGTACGCAATCTACGTAGGTGCGTAGGTTCAGCTCGCGTGACGTGCATTGCGTCTCGCTTCGCCAAGTGCGAAGCCGGTCACATAACGGCCGGGTTAAATCTTTGCTTTGCCCGCGATGCGCGGCAGGAGCCGTGGCACGTCGCGCGCCGCGCTTTGCAGCACCGCGACATCGGCCGGCGGATGCAGGAACTGACCCTGCGCTGCGTCGCACCCGAGCTTCATGAGGAGATCGAGCTGCTGTTGTGTTTCGACGCCTGACGCAGATGCGCGCAAGCCAAAAGCGTGCGCTATCGAAACCACGGACTGGCACATCGCCCGCGCCCCCGCGTCGCTTGCGATACGCGCAATCGATGAGCGATCGATGCCGACGCCGTCGATCGGCAGCGATGCGAGCCGCTCGAGAGGCATGCCGCCTGTGCCGAAGCCGTCGATGAACACCTTGACGCCGCGTTCACGCAGGTCCCGCAAGGAATAGAGCGCCGTCCGCGATGTGGAGAGAACGCGTTCGCTGATGTTCAGCCCGATCTGTGCAAGCTGCACATGCGAGGCCGATGCATAGGCGGTGAGGTTCGTCGCCAGTTGCTCGGACTCGAGCATGCGACGCCCGATGCTCACTTCGATGCACACGGGTTGATCGTTCGTGCGTGGCAGCTGGGCGAGGTCCCCGCATGCACGCTTGAGCGCCCATTCATCCATGTCGCGCCCGACCTGGGACTGCGCGGCGGCCGGCAGGAACTGATCGGGGACCATCTCGCCGCAGACAGGGTGATTCCACCGGATCAGCGCTTCGAACGAGACCGTGCGTCGGGTGTGCAGATCGAGCAGCGGCTGATAGTGCAGGGCGAGCTGGCCGCGCTCCAGTGCCCAGCGCATTTCCTGCTCGAAGTCGGGCAGGTTCATCGGCGGGAGCGTGAGTGTGCGCGAGCAAAAGGTGACAGTGCTGTCGTGGTCTGCGTAGCGCGAAGCCGAGAGCGCGGCCCGCGCACCTTCAATCAGCAATTCGGGCGTTGCGCCGTCGTCCGGAAAACGCGCGATGCCCAACGTGGGGTGCAGTGAAACGCGATGCTCTCCATCGACCAGGGGTTCTGCGAGTGCGCGACGGATGCGCTCGGCGGCTTCGGCGAGCATCTTGCGATCCCGCATGCCGAAGAGAAGCGCCACGAGCAGATCGCTGCGCAAACGTCCGAACGGCGAAACATGCGGCCGGACTTCGCCAGGGAGAGGAGCCGGCGACTGCAACTGCATCAGCACTTTGCCGACGAGCCGACTACATGTTGCCGGGCCCAGCACATTGCGCGCGTCGCGCAGGCCGCCCAGGTGAATGGCGGCTACCGACAACGGAATCTCGCGTAGCCGGCACGTCGTGACAGCCGCGGCGAGGCGCTGCTCGAATGCCGCGCGCTTCTCCAGTGACAGAGCGTCGCCTTCATTGATGATGGGCGTGCTGCCGGCGCCGCGACTTTCGCTCGAGACGTCTCGCAAAACCATCATCACGCGGTCTACGCCGTACGGCTGCACGCGCACTTCGAAGTGACGGCCCTGGTGATTGTAGTGACGGTCCACCGTCGACCGCGTGCGCAACGTTCGCCGGACGAGCAGCGTCAAATGATTCGCGATGTCCTCCGTCCAGATCTGCCGGAGCGAGGTGCCGATGAGCTCGCCGGGCTCGCCCGCGATGCCGAGGCGCTTGCCGCCGATGTTCCCCACGATGACGCCGTCACTCCTGACGACGAGGGTCAGATCGGGCAAGGCCTGGATCAATGAATCGCTGATATGCGTCATGAAGTTCCGTTTCGGGTCGAGTTCGGTGATGGAGCCCGGCTGTTCAGCGCCCGCGCGATGCGCGGGGCCGTTGCAACAGCATTTCGATGGTCTCGCCGCTCACGGCGGTGGAGGTGCGGGCCTTGATGATCTGCTCGGCCTGCGCGGCATCCGGGTCCGCAAAGATTCGATCGCACAGATCCGGCATTGCGCGCCGGCCGCTCCAGCCGACCCACGCATTGCGCCGGCACTTCGCGCGATAGAGCGCGGCGTCGGCGATGCGCAGCACGTCCTCCCATCCGAGCAGGCCGGGTACGGCGCGCACGAAGGGATAGAGCGCCAATCCGATCGAAACACTGGTGCGCGCGGAGACCTTGTTGCCGATCACGAAACGGTGATGAGCCACGGCGTGCCGCACGCGTTCGGCAAAGTCGGCGGCTGCATCGAGGTCGCTGCATCCGTGCACGACTACGAACTCATCGCCACCCCAGCGGACGATGTGGTCGCAGCCATGCGAGTGCTCCTGCAGGATCTTGCTGACGCCCATGAGCACTCTGTCGCCCGCATCGTGCCCGTAGTCATCATTGATGGGCTTCATGCAGTCGAGGTCGACCACCAGCACGGCAAGCCGGCCGCCGCGCGGCATGTTCGCGATGAGTTGTGGTGCGGTGTGCTTCAGAGAGCGTCGATTTCCAAGCCCGGTGAGCGGATCGGTGAAGCTGGCTTCTTCGAGCCGGCGATTGGCCTGCTCCAGCGCGCTCGCGTGCATCGCGAGCTCGCGCGTGCGCTCGCGGACCTGCACTTCGAGCCGTTTGCTGTACGCCGCTTCACGCGCAAGCTTCGCTCGGTGCGCGAACCAGCACGCCACGATCAGAAGTGCGATCAGCAGCCCGTAGCCCGCATAAGCCCACTTCGATTTCCATGGCGGCGGGTCGACGGTTAGCGGAATCGAAATGCCCGCTGTGTTCCATGCTCCGTCTGAATTGGCTGCACGAACGCGCAGCGCGTACTTGCCGCCGGGCAGCTTCGCGTACGTCACACTCCGACGATTGCTCGCATCGACCCAGTCTGTCTCAGCGCCTTCGAGCCGATACTGGAAGGCGTTCGCAAGCGGCGCTGCGAAGTCGAGGGCCGCGAACTCGAAGGTTACTACGTCATCCCTGTATGGCAGATGCAGCGGCGGCAGCTTGCCGCCTGCGGGCCCGGTCAGCGCGGGCCGGTTCACGATGGTCAGAGAAGTCAGCACGATGGGCGGTGGCACTACATTGAACTGCAGTGCCTGCGGGTAGAACGCGTTGTAGCCATTGGCGCCGCCGAAGAACATAGCGCCGCTGCGGCTCGCATAGTGCGCGCCGAAGTTGAACTCGTCGCCCTGCAAGCCCTGCGCGCGATGGAACGTGCGTACAGTCCGGCGCGCTACATCTATGCGAGCGAGACCGTAGTTGGTGCTGGCCCAGATGTGACCTGCGGCATCCGACCGGATCCCGTATACCGAGTTGTTCGGCAGCCCGTCCTTCTCTGTGAAATGCTCGAAGCGCACTTCCTGCGGCTGGCGCGCCGAGCCGATCAGACGATCGAGCCCGCCACCGCGCGTGCCGATCCACAACGTGCCGCGCGCGTCGACATGCAGCGAATACACAGTGTCTGCATTCAACGAGCCCGCGACGCGCGGCTCGTGCCGGAATCTCGCGATCTTTCCGGTGCCCGGATCGAGGGCATTCAGCCCGCCGCCATCCGTCCCGATCCACAGGATTCCACCTGCATCCTCGGCGAGCGCTGTTACGCGGCCTGACGACAGCTTTGTCGCATCGGTTGGATGCGGGGAATAGCGACGAAACGTATGTGTCGCGCGGTCCAGTTGCGCCAGCCCGCCACCATATGTACCCACCCACAACCGCTGCGCCGAGTCTTCGAACAGGGACATCACGCCAGGCGCGGGGAGGCTCCGCGGATCGGCCGGATCGTGACGATATACGGTGACTGAAAGCGTCTGGGGAACGATGCGGTTCAGTCCGCCGCTCATCGTGCCGGCCCACACCATGCCGTCACGATCGGTGAGCAGGCTCATCACGCGATCGTCGCTCAGCCCGCTAGCCTTTGGGCCATGACGCAGAACAATCGGTGCGGCCTGCGCGGGATCGACGACCGTGATACCGCCATCGAACGTAGCAACCCAGGTGCGACCCAACGCGTCCTCGGTGAACGCCATGATGTTGCGGCTTGCAAATCCATCCTCGGTGCCCGCGGGGCGATGGCCGAAGGACCAGGTGCGCGGATTCCACTTTGCCAGCCCACCGAACTTCGTGCCGATCCAGAGAAGTCCGGTGCGATCCTCGAAGAGCGAGATGACGTGATCGTCCGGCAGGCTCCGTAAGTCAGCCGCATCGTGTCGATAGACATCGAAGTAATTGTGCGCATGGTCGAACAGGGCAAGGCCAGCGGCTGTGCCCACCCACAGGCGTCCCGCGCCGTCTTCGAGCAGCGCGTTGATGCTGTTCGATGGCAACGAGCGAGAGTCCTTTGCGTCGTGAACGAAGAGCGTCGGGATGCGGCTTGCCCCGCTGAACCGCACGAGACCGGCACTGGTTCCGATCCAGAGAGAACCCGAGCGATCTTCCAGCAGAGCGCGCACGAGCGTGCCGCGCGGAACCGGTAGCGGTTGGTGACGCACCTGCTGTGCGCCCTTTTCCAGTGCGTCGAGACCGTTCTCTGTTCCTACCCAGAAGGTGCCACGCTGATCTTCGAGCAGCGCGAAGATCGAATCGCTGACGAGACTCGCGGGATTCGCCGGCTCGTGCCGGAATCGCGTGACCTGGCCCTTGGTCAGATCGACTCGCGCCAGGCCTGCATCGCGCGAGCCGATCCAGAGCTGGCCGGCGCGATCGAATCGCAAGGTGCGCACACGCGCGAGCCCCGTGTCAGTTCGGCCGCGCGTCAGGCTTGCGATCGAAGCGATCTCTCCAGTGCGCGGATCGCGGCGAACGACACCAGCGCCATCGGTCGCAAGCCAGAGGGCGTCTCGAGAATCACGCTGGATGTGCGCGATGAAACGACTCGCCAGGTTCGCGGCGGCGGGCGACTCGTGCGTGGCATGACGGAACGCATAGCCGTCGTAACGATCGAGGCCATCTTCGGTGCCCACCCACAGGAAGCCGGTCGCGTCCTGGGCGATGGTGTTTACCGTAAGCTGGGAAAGGCCGCTGTCGCGATCGAAGCGGTCGAAGTACATCGGCAACGGTGCGGCCGCGAGCCGGCCCGCCAGGGCCAGCAGTGCGCACAGCCCGCCTATTGCCCGGGCGCCGGCCAACTTCCTTTTCTTCATCACTCGCCCGTGCTCCGTCATTGAGCACGCAGTGTCGCTTCGGGGTACGTCTCTAATCCAAGACAGGGATCACAGGAAGTGCTGCTGTGTCCGGCAAACCACGTATTGCCTTTGGGGTCCGTTGCAATGCTGCGTGTGCAACTTGCGTGGCTAGACGAATCGATAAACGAATAGACCCTGTCTCGATTTTGCTAACGCAGCGAGCGCAGTGAATTGCGACCGGCGTCGTCAATCGATGACCGGGCATATGGAGAATTCGCCGCACGACAAAGGTAGTTGTCACGAATGACGTGCAGGAGAGTACGTATGAACTTTCGTAAACGCGCTCGGGCGGCGCTCATCAGCACCGCGAGCGCACTCTGGGTGGCCGGTGCGCCGACTGCCACCGCCGCTACAGACACGGCGACATTCAATGTCACCGCAAACATAGTTGATGCCTGCGACGTGCAGGCGACCAACCATGCTTTCGGCGCCTATTCACCCTCATCGTCGACTGCGCTCGACGCCACTTCCACCGTCAGTGTGTATTGCACGGTCGGCACCGCATATTCGCTGGCGCTCAACGTCGGCAGCGGTGGCGGAGCCTACACGGGCCGCAAGATGTTGAGCGGCTCGAATGAGCTCTTGTACAACCTGTATACCTCCGCTGCGCGCACCACTGTTTGGGGCGATGGCTCGGGCTCGACGAGCACAGTGAGCGGCACAGGTGCAGGGCTCCTTACCGCGGCCACACACACGGTCTACGGTCGCATCGGGATCAATCAGGACTCGAATCCCGGCTCTTACAGCAGCACGGTCACTGTGACTCTCACGTTCTGACCGGCACGGGTTCCACCAATGATTGCGATTCGCGCGACAGGGTTGTCGATGCTGTTCGTCGCGTGCGTTGCAAGCGGCGCAGGGTCGTTGCGCGTAGCGCCGGTGCGCCTCGACTTGCCGCAGGACCGCCGTGCTGTCGCGCTGACCGTAACGAATACGGGCAACTCGTCCACTCTGATGCAGCTCGATCTCAAACGGTGGTCGCAGGCAGCGGGAAACGACGACTATTCTGCTGCGGACGATCTCATCGTCTCGCCGCCCATATTCACTCTCGATGCCGGTGCGGAGCAGGTGGTGCGTGTTGGTCGCCGAACCGCTGGTCAACCGGCCAAAGAGGTCGCTTATCGCCTGTTCGTTCAGGAAGTGCCGACACCGGGCAGCATCACGTCGCCTAGCGAGCTGAACGTCGTCCTGCGGATCGGCATCCCGATCTTTGCGACGCCGCCGAATGCGCCGCAGGCCGAAGTCGAATGGGCTCTCCAATGCAGGGAAGGGTCGTCCGCGGTTCTTGTCGCCATGAATCGTGGCGGGCGTGCGCTACGAATAGACGAACTGAAAGTGCACGCTGCTGGCTCGGATCACACCGAGCGCGCGGTTTACGTACTCGCAGGAGCGACGCGTGCGTTCCTCTTGAGTGATCTGCCCGCATCCGCGAGACGCGTCGAGCTTACCGGACAAAGCCCTCAGCAGAAGATCCAGGGAGCGGCCGCGTGCGACTGATTCGCTGCGTGCTGCTCAGTATCCTTTCGTTTCCGATCACTCTCCACGCTGACGACGCGGAGATGCCATCGCTCGTGATGGCCAATGCGGAGCTGCTGCTCGACGTCGAGGTCAATGGCTTGCGGCAAGTCGAGCCGGCGCTGGTGCGAAGCACGGCCACCAGCGGAGTACAGCTTCGCCTCGCGGATCTCGCGGCATGGGGATTGCGAATGCAGGGCGCTTCGCTGGCAGCGAACGACCGAGGCGACCAGTTCGTTCCGGTGACCGCGGTTCACGGCTTGCGTGCACGCATCGACTTTGCGCGACAGCGACTCCTGGTGACCGCCGCTCCATCGCTTCTGCCACCGGTCGACATCCGGCTCGACGATGGTGACGCAAGCGATCCGGCACCATCGGTCCCGGGCGCATTCTTCGGCTATGACGTGCTGGGCGGCTACGAAGGCACCAGGCGAATCGCGGCTGCGCAGCTGGAAGCGGGCGGCTTCGCCGGCGCATGGAATACGACGGGCACATGGCAGGTTGACGGCAGGGAAGGCGTCGTCGGCAAGCGTCTCGACACTTCGATCACTCGCGATTGGCCGGACCGCATGCTCACGCTGCATGTGGGCGATTCGATTACCACGCCAGGCTATTGGGGCCGCGCGGCGCGGTTCGGCGGAATCCGCTGGGGCACGGATTTCAGCGGGCGACCTGACTTCATCACCTTTCCACTGCCGGCTGCGCGCGGCGAAGCCATCATCCCCTCGACAGTCGACGTCTACGTGAACGGAATGTTGCGAGCACGACGTGAGGTGCAGCCGGGCGCGTTTTCGATCCGCGATCTCCCTGTTGTTTCCGGTAGCGGTGATGTGCGGCTGGTGGTTCGGGACGCGCTCGGTCGCGAGCAACTCGTCGAGCAACCTTACTTCGCGAGCGAGAATCTGCTCCGCGCTGGCCTTTCGATGTACTCGGTGGAGATCGGTGCCGTCCGCGAAGACTATGGCCTCGAGAACTTCGAATATGGCCGAGCGCTCGTCGTGGCGGGCGTGAGGCGTGGTCTTTCAGATCGAGTGACGGCGGAAGTGCGCGGCGAGGGCCTCAAGGGGCAACAGACGATCGGCGCAGGATTCGTCGCTTCCGTAATCCCTGGCGTGCTGGCGTCCGCTTCGCTCGCTCACTGCGAAACTCTGACTGTGGGAACTCTCGCACAGCTCGGCGTCGATCTCGATCATCGCACCTTGAGCGCCGGCATCCGGGTGCGCGCGGCATCTTCCGACTTTCGCCAGTTGGGCATGGCAACCGACGAAACTGCGGCCCATCGCGGTGTCGACGCACACATCGGGTGGCTCGCTGGACGTCCCGGCAGCGTTGGCCTCGTGTTCGCCCATCGTGATCTGCGGGACCAGGATGACGTGCGCCTGCTCTCGCTCACATACGGCGTCTCGCTGGGTGAATTAGGGTATCTGGGCGCGTTCGCGACGCGCGACCTCACGCGGCGGGGCAACTCTCAGGTGGTGGTCGCTCTGACACGTCCGCTCGGTAAGCGCACCAGCAGCCGAGTAAGCACCAGCATCGATTCGGGCCGCGTTGGCGGCGCGGTGGCCATCAACCGCAGTCTGCCGGCGGGCGACGGCGTGGGTTTCCACATGGAAGCCGAGGAGGGCGAGTTGGGGCGTGTCGCCGGCGGCGCCGCCGTTCGGGGGGACGCTGTGACTCTCGGTGCGGATGTCGAACGAATCGAGGCACGCGAGCGCTACACGGGTTTCGCGCGCGGAGGCTTTGTTCTGATGGGCGGGCGCGTCGCAGCGGTTCGCGACATCAGCTCCGAAACGAGTTTCGCTGTCGTCGAGGTGCCCGCGCTCAGCGGCGTGCCGATCTATCACGACAACCACCGCGTCGCCGTTACCGACTCTCATGGTTTCGCCGTGCTGCCGGGTCTGCGCCCGTACGAAGCGAATCGAGTCCAGATCGATCCGAGCGATTTGCCCATCGACGCGATGCTCGCTGCGAATGAATACAGCGTGCGACCCTACAGGCGAGGTGGCGTGCACGTGCGCTTTCCCGTCGCCGAGCGCGGCGGCGCGGTGCTGCGTCTGATACGTAACTCCGGCGACCTCGTTCCCGCTGGTGCCGTTGTGCGGGTCGGCACTCAACAGTTCATCGTCGCCGGCGATGGCGCTGTGTTCGTCACCGGACAGCACGGCGACGTCGGTCTCGAAGCAAGCTGGCCAGGCCATCGTTGTCGCGCGCAGGTGCAGATTCCTGCGGACAGTGTGCTTCCCGACCTCGGAAGGGTGAGCTGCAAGGAAGCGCTGTAATGCGCAGGGCACACGCCATCGCGGGACGACTCGTTGCGCTGGTGGGCGCGTCGACAGCGGCTTCCGCGTCCTGGGCAGCCTGCAACGTCAGTGCAACGGTGCTGCCATTCAACGTCTACAACCCGGCGAACGTGTCTGCGACGGACGCGACGGGCACAGTGACGGTGACCTGCACGGTTATCGTGGGCATCGCTGAGAGCTGGACCGTGAAGTTGAGCAAGGGCACGAGCAGCACGTACTCGCCGCGGGTGCTTTCAAATGGCGTCGCAACACTCAACTACAACATCTACACGACGAACGCGCGCACCACGATCTGGGGCGACGGCAGCGGCGGCACGGATTTCATTTCCGACAGCCGGTTCCTCGTGATCGGTTCGAATTCGTATTCGTACACGATGTACGGACGGATCCCGCCGCTGCAGGACGCGCGCGCCGGAGCCTATTCCGACACGATCGTCGTGACGATTTCGTACTGATAGCCCGGCGCGATGCATCAGAAAAAAGACAGTCTTCGATAATCACAAACGTGACGAGTCTCGCGAGTCGCGACGGAACGAAGGGCTAGTCTGCACGGCGTTCACACACGTTCGCGAAGCTGGCACGCACCGCGAATGAGCGGGCAACGTGATGAGGCGAGGGAGCGCCTGCACGGTCAGGAGACGAGGCCCGGGTTCGCAGGGACCGCGCTGTGTCCGGAGAGTGTCGGAAACCGCTTTCCGGGTATTGAGGCCCCGCGAGGCTTGGGCATCGCGGGGCCTTCTTTTTCAATCGTCCATGAGGAAGCTGCGCAGCTGCTCGCTGCGGCTCGGGTGACGCAGCTTCCTCAGCGCTTTCGCCTCGATCTGCCGGATGCGCTCGCGCGTGACGTCGAACTGCTTGCCGACTTCCTCGAGCGTGTGATCCGTGTTCATGTCGATGCCGAAGCGCATGCGCAGCACCTTGGCTTCGCGCGGCGTGAGTTGCGCAAGCACCGCGTGCGTGGTCTCGCGCAGCGATTCCATCGTCGCCTGGTCGATGGGCGAGGCCACCGAGGTGTCTTCGATGAAGTCGCCAAGATGCGAGTCCTCGTCGTCGCCGATCGGAGTCTCCATCGAGATGGGCTCCTTGGCGATCTTCAGGACCTTGCGCACCTTGTCTTCCGGCATCTCCATGCGTACGGCCAGCTCTTCCGGCGTCGGCTCGCGACCCATCTCCTGCAGCATCTGCCGCGAAATGCGGTTCAGCTTGTTGATGGTCTCGATCATGTGCACCGGGATACGGATGGTGCGTGCCTGGTCCGCGATCGAACGCGTGATGGCCTGGCGGATCCACCACGTCGCATAGGTCGAGAACTTGTAGCCGCGGCGGTATTCGAACTTGTCCACGGCCTTCATGAGGCCGATGTTGCCTTCCTGGATGAGGTCCAGGAACTGCAGGCCGCGGTTCGTATACTTCTTCGCGATGGAGATCACGAGGCGCAGGTTCGCCTCGACCATCTCCTTCTTGGCGCGCCGCGCCTTCGCTTCGCCGATCGACACCTCGCGGTTCACTTCCTTGATGTCGTTGATCGTGAGGCGATAGGCCAGCTCGAGCTGCTCGAGCTTCTTCTGGCGGCGCTCGATCTCTTCCTTGAACTTCAGGAGCTGCGGCGAGTACTTCTTGCCCTTCGCGTGCTTGGCGAGCCACCGCGGGCTCGTCTCGTTCTTCGGGAACGTGGCGATGAAGTCCTTGCGCGGCATGCCGGCATCGCGCACGGCGATGATCATGATCTCCTTCTCGAGCTGGCGGACTTCCGCCACGTGCGTGCGCAGGTTCAGGATCAGCGCGTCGAACATGCGCGGCGAGAGCTTCAGCTCCATCATCTCGCCCGAGAGCTTCTTGCGGATCTTGAGGGTCTTCGGGTCTTTCGCGCCCACCTTCTCGATGTGGGTGAGCACCGATGCATGGAGCTTCGCGAGCGACGCGAACCGGCGTGCAGCCTCTTCCGGATCCGGTCCGGTATCGATGGCCTCTTCGCTTTCCTCGCTCCCTTCCTCGCCTTCTTCGTTCTCGTCGTCCGTCTCTTCGGGCTCCGCCAGCTCCATCTTGGTTGGGTTCTGGGGTTGCGCGATGACGTCCGGCGCGTTCGGGTCGATGAAGCCGACGATGATGTCGACGAGGCGCGCCTGGCCGGTTTTCACCGGCTCGTAGGCCCGCAGCAGGAAGTCGTAAGTCGCGGGATACATCGAGAGCGCGGTGCGCACGGCATCCAGGCCTTCCTCGATGCGCTTCGCGATGCGGATTTCGCCTTCACGTGTGAGCAGCTCGACTGTGCCCATCTCGCGCATGTACATGCGCACCGGGTCCGTCGTGCGACCGAGCTCCGCGTCCAGCGCGGCGAGCGCGGCGGCGGCTTCCTCGATGGCTTCCTCATCCGCAGGAGCGGAGGGCTCCGCGGTGAGCAACGACTCGGTATCCGGTGCCTTCTCGTACACCGGGATGCCCATGTCGTTAATGGTGTTGACGATATCCTCGATCTGCTCGGGATCGACGATCTCCGAGGGGAGGTGATCGTTCACCTGTGCATACGTGAGGTAGCCCTGTTCCTTGCCGCGCGCGATCAGCAGTTTGAGCTGCGACTGGCGGTCTTCAGGCATGGCGGGCAGACGCGGGAGGCCGACCACGGCCTTCTTGTCTGCGGCGCTCTTCGCAGCGGACTTGCCGTCCACGGACGCGGCGTGTGCGGCCGGCGCCTTGCCATCCCGTGCTTCGGGATGTTTCGCCCCATGCGAGGCAGTGTTGGGATGAGCCGCGGCATGGGCTGCGCTCTGCGCGCCCGCCACTGGCTTCTTGGCCGCCACAACGGCCGGCTTCGCCGCATCCTTCTCGCGCGCTGGCGCCGCTGCCTTCTTGGGCGCGGCAGCCGTCTTGGCGGCGGGCTTGTGAGCGGGAATCGGGCGTTTCTTGGTGGCGGTTGTCGGTGGCTTTGGCTTACGTGTCATGGCGTGAATGGCGAGAATTGCCGGTCAGCATTCGATCCCCCTATGTGAGCCTCGGCGAAGACCAACTCAAGGGGCGCCGAAGAAAAGCGCGCAATTCTATTGGAGAGTCGCGCCGGTGCCAAATCCAGCGTTGAAAGAGGCCCAGGGGGGTGTCAGGGCCGCTCCGGTCGCCGGGTAACAAGTCTTTTGAATTCAATGCGTTCACTCTCATCCAACGCGTCCATGCCGAGCTGGCTGACACGCGCGTTCAGGGCTTCGAATCTGCGGTTGTCGGCAAGCTCGGCGAGCTTCAGCAGGGCGGCCCGCAGCTCCGCGGCCGCATTGGCCGCATCCGCGATCACGTCCTCTCTCTGCAGAAGCTTTACGAGCGAGTCCTGTTCCGGTCTTTCGGCCCAACGCTGAATAACTTGACCGGAGGACTGCGCGGGATGTGTCCTGAGGTTGTCCAGGAGCTCCCGCAAAAGGTCGATGCCGGGCTCTTCGACCCGTTCGAGCCCCGCGCGTTCCTCGTTGCTCACATTTCCCGCAATGGCCGGAAAACGGATCAGGCGGTCGATCGCCTGTCGAACGAGGCTGCCCCGTCCGCCGCTCGTACGCGCGCGCGCAGGGCGCCTTGCGTGGGAGGCGGCCGCGGCCGGCGCCGCTTCGGCAGGCGGGGGTTTGGCGCCGGTATTCCATAACTCTTCCAAACGCGCGGCCGGCAGCTTTATGGCTTCCGCCACCCGGCCCAGCAGGAGCTCGTGGTAAACGCCGGGCGGCACCTTGGCGAGCAACGGCCGCGCTGCCTCGGCGAATCGTGCGCGTCCGTCTGCGTGCGACAGATCTGTCTGCTCGGAGAGCGAACGCACGAAGTACTCGGACAGCGGTAACGCGCCCGTGAGCCGCGCTTCGAATTTCAGCTGCCCTTCCTCACCGACGAGCGAGTCCGGGTCGTGTCCTTCGGGGAGAAAGAGGAAACGCATTTCGCGGCCTTCGCGGGCTTCCGGCAGGGCGTGCTGAAGCGCGCGCCACGCAGCCGCGCGGCCGGCTCGATCACCGTCGAAGGCGAAGACCACTTCACTCACTAGGCGAAACACGCGCTTCAGATGCTCCGGCGTGGTCGCCGTGCCGAGCGTCGCGACGGCGTATTGGATTCCGGACTGATGGAGCCGCACGACGTCCATGTAGCCTTCGACGATGAGCAGGCGCTTGAGGCTTACACGCGCCTGCCGGGTCTCGTGCAGGCCATAGAGCTCGCGGCCCTTGTGGAAGAGCGTGGTCTCCGGTGAGTTCAGGTACTTCGGCTCACCCTGGTCGATGATCCGGCCGCCGAACGCGATCACGCGGCCGCGCGCGTCGCGGATGGGAAACATCACCCGATCGCGGAAGCGGTCGTAGTGGCGGTCGCCGTCGCGAATCTGGCCGCGATCGCGTTCGATGATGACGCCCAGCTCGGCGAGCTGGCGGCGGGCGGCGTCGGTGCCGCCGAAACGATGGAGCACCTCGTTCCAGGAGTTGGGGGCGTAGCCAATGTTGAAACGCTCGAGAGTGTCGCTGGTCAGTCCGCGCTTCTCGATGTAGCTCTTTGCACGGTCGTCGCGGGCCAGCTGCTCCATGTAGAAGCGGGTTACGCGGGACATCAGCTCGTAGGCTTCGTCGTCGACGCGTTTCGGACCGCCTGCATCGCCGCCTTCGCGGGGGACCTCCAGTCCTAGCCGTGATGCGAGGTCATCGATGGCTTCGGGGAAGGAGAGGCGGTCGTAGTTCATGAGAAACCCGAGCACCGTGCCGTGCGCCCCGCAACCGAAGCAGTGATAGAACTGTTTTTCGGGGCTTACCCAGAATGAGGGTGTCTTTTCGCCATGGAACGGGCAGCAAGCCTTGTACTCGCGGCCTGACTTCTTCAGTGGCACGCGCGCGCCGATGATTTCCGCGATGTCCGCGCGGGCGATCAGCTCGTCGATGAAAGCTTGGGGGATTCTTCCCATCTGGAAGTGAGTCTAGCGCCGGGGCTCAACTCAGGAGAGCGAAGGCGACGATGACGCCAAGCGTGAGGGCGGCGAGGGCTCCGGAGAGGGCGAAGCGGATTCGCTTGCGGCGGAAGGTCTGCAAGGCTTCGGGAAGATAGGTGTAGTCGCGGGCGCGGTTCTTGGCCAGCACCCCGGCCTTGCACAGGGACTCGGCGGTGTCGCGCTCGTCCTCGGTCAGCGCTTCGTAGCGGATGTTGCCGTCGCTGTCGCGAAACTTGCGGAGGAGGCTGCGTTCGCGCTCGATGCGTTTGGCGAATGCGATGCACGTCAGGGCGATCAGGATCAGGACAACGGCGGTAGCAAACCCGCGTCCACCACCCATGGGCGGCGATCAGCTCAACTTCTGTTTGATGCGGGCACCCACCGCGGCCATGTCCGCGCGGCCGGCGGCCTTGCCCTTCACGATGCCCATGACCTTGCCCATGTCCTTGATCGTGGTGGCACCGGTCGCGGCGATGGCTTCGGCGATGAGCGCGTCCAGCTCGGACTCGGACAGTTGCGCGGGAAGGTAGGACTGTACGATGCCGAGCTCGGCGTTTTCCTTGGCGACGAGATCTGCGCGGCCGCCAGCTTCGAACTGCGTGATGGATTCCTTGCGCTGTTTCGCCATCTTCTCCAGCACGGCGAGCACCTGTGCGTCATCGAGCGTAATGCGCTCGTCGACTTCACGTTGCTTGATGGCGGCGAGGATCAGGCGCACGACGGCGAGCCGGTCTTTCTCACCGGCGCGCATTGCGCTCTTCATGTCTTCGGTAATGCGTTCCTTGAGCGTCATGCGCTGAGGACCGCCTGGAGAAACCTCAACGCGAGGACCGCATCCCGTCGCGGGACACGCGCTTCATGTGCCGCTTGATGGCAGCGGCCTTCTTGCGTTTCCGTTCCTGAGTGGGCTTCTCGTAGAATTCGCGCCGGCGGAGCTCGGTGAGGATGCCCGCCTTCTCACAGGCGCGCTTGAAACGCCGTAAGGCGGCATCGAAATATTCGTTCTCGCGAACACGAACGCTCGGCATCCGAAACCTCAAACCCTTGATTTGGCTTAAATAACGCGCGACCGCCGAAGCAGCGGGGCCGGGCATTCTAATGGACCCCTGCGGCAAAACGCAAAGGCAGCGGAGACCGCATGCGTATTCTGGCGATCGAATCCTCCTGCGATGAAAGCGCCGTGGCGGTGCTCGACCGGCACGGCGGTTTGCTCGCGCACGAGTTGTTCAGCCAGATCGACCTGCACCGGATCTTTGGTGGCGTGGTGCCCGAGCTGGCTTCGCGGGACCACGTGCGGCGTCTGTTGCCGCTGGTGAATAGCGCGCTGGCCAGCGCCTCCACCACGCCGTCGCAGATCGACGGTGTCGCCTACACCGCCGGGCCGGGTCTGATCGGAGCGTTGCTGACCGGCGCGGCGCTGGCGCGCAGCCTTGCCTATGCGTGGGGTCGGCCTGCAATCGGCGTCCATCATCTCGAAGGGCACCTGCTGGCGCCGCTCCTGGAACCGGAACCACCGCCGTTCCCGCACGTGGCGCTGCTGGTGTCCGGCGGCCACACGATGCTCATAGAAGTGCAGGGTATCGGCCGATACTCGCTTCTCGGCGAGACCCGGGACGACGCAGCCGGCGAAGCCTTCGACAAAGCCGCCAAGCTCCTGGGGCTGCCGTATCCGGGGGGGCCGGAGCTGGCCGCCCTGGCTGCCAGGGGTCGCGCCGGCGCACTCCACCTGCCGCGCCCGATGCTCGATCGGCCTGGGCTGGAATTCAGTTTTTCCGGACTAAAAACCGCAGTGCTGCACGCCGTTCGTGAGCAACCGCTCACAGATGTGCGACGAGCGAACATCGCGCTGGCCGTACAGGAGGCCATTGTCGATACACTCGTCGCCAAGGCGATGCGTGCTCTGGAGGAAACAGGTCTCGATGCGCTTGTAGTGTCCGGAGGCGTCAGCGCGAACCGCTGCCTGCGGGAGCGCATGACCAACGCGGCCACCAGGCAAGGCGCACGAGTGTTCTACCCACGCATCGAGTTCTGCACCGACAACGCTGCGATGATCGCGGTGGCCGGGCTTGCACGACTCGAAGGCGGGGAACACGAAGGGCTCGGCATTCAGGCGCGCGCGCGCTGGCCGCTGAGTGAGTTGCGGGCAGTGTCCACATGAAACTGAGGATTGCAGATCCAACATGAGCTCAACCGATCGTATCTTTCTCCGTGGCCTGTCCGTCGAATGCATCATCGGCTTCATCGAGTGGGAACGCCGCATCAAGCAGACCGTGGTGATCGACATCGAGATGCCCGTGGACTGCCGCAACGCGGCGCGCACAGATGAAGTGGCCGATACACTCGATTACAAGAAAGTCTCCAAGCGCATCATCGCGTTCGTCGAAAACTCGAAGTTCAAGCTGGTGGAGACGCTGGCGCACCGGATGGCGATGCTGATCCTCGAGGAATTCCGCGTGGAATGGGTGCGGTTGTCCGTCAACAAACCTGGCGCCATCCGCGGCTCGCGCGACGTGGGCATCTCGCTCGAGCGCAAGCGCGAGGACTACGAGGCCGAAGCGGCGAGCGGCGACATCACCGTCGATTTCGCGCCTGGCAGCGTTACGCCGGGATAGCGCACATGCCGCGCGTCTTCGTGGCCGCAGGAAGCAACATCAACGCGGAACAGAACCTGGCGGCGGCGACACGCGAGTTGGGGAAGTCCTTTCCGGACGTGCGGTTCTCGCCGTGGTACCGGAACAAGGCCGTCGGCTTCGAGGGCGACGATTTCATCAATCTCGTGGCGGGCTTCAGCACGGAGCTGCCGGTGCACGATGTGGTCCGCCGCCTGCGCGAGATCGAAGCGATGTGTGGCCGGCCGCGCGAGGCGCCGAAATGGGCGCCGCGCTCCATGGACCTCGACATCCTGCTGTACGGCGACTTCGTGTGCGAAGAGCCCGGCTTGAAGCTCCCGCGACCGGATCTCGTGAAGCGTCCTTTCATGCTGGGCCCCATGGCGGATCTCGCGCCGGACCTGCAGCACCCGACGCTGCACGTCACCATCGGTGAGCTGTGGGGAAAATTCGATCAGGCGGCGCATCCCATGACGCGCGTGCCTTCCCGGTGAGCCGCGCTACCAGCCCACGCTTCGCCCGCCATCCACGGCGAGAATCTGACCGGTGACGAAAGGTGCTTCCGTGCAGAAGAACAGCGCGGCGCGCGCCACATCTTCCGGCGACCCTGCGCGCTTCAGGAGCGTGCGATCGATGATCTTCTTCTGCAGGGTCCGGTCCGTGACGTCCTCGGGCCACATCACGGGTCCGGGCGCGATTGCGTTGACGCGCACGTGAGGCCCAAGCTCGCGTGCCAGCGATTTCGTGAGCATGATGAGCCCGGCCTTGGCCACGCAGTAGGTGGTGTAACGGCGCAAGGGGCGCATGCCATGGATATCCGCGAGGTTCAGAATCAGGCCTTGCGTGAGGCGTAGCGCGGGAGCGAGCGCCTGCGAGAGAAACAACGGCGCTTTCAGGTTCGAGCCGACGAGGTCGTTCCAGTGCTGCTCCGTGACTTCGCCGATCGGCGTGGGATAGAACGAGGAGGCATTGTTGATGAGCACGTCCAGCTGCCCGAATGCCTTGACGGCAGCTTCACTCACCGTACGCAGCTCGCCGGGCTCGAGCAGGTCCCCCTGGACGAGCGCTGCGGAGCGCGGCCGTTCCTCGTTGAGGTCCTTGGCGAGACGCGCGGCTTCGCTGCTGGAGCGCCGATAGTGGATCACGAGATTCGCGCCGGCCGCATGCAATGCGCGCGCGAGCGTGGCGCCCACGCGGCGCGCGCCGCCGGTGATCAGCACCGTGCGGCCGCTGAGCGCAGAGCTCGAATTCTGGCGCTCCGGCTTGCTTCGTTTCGGCGGCATGGGCAGGGATTATGACGGCATCCACGCCGCCCTCAACGCTGCCGCCGCTCTTTCCGGCTGAAGAGGAACACTCGGACGCCGTGGCGCGGATGATCCGCGAGCGAATCGCGGCCGCCGGCGGCTGGCTGCCGTTCGAAACCTTCATGGAGCTGGCGCTGTATGCGCCGGGGCTGGGCTACTACAGCGCGGGCGGCGCGAAGATGGGCGCGGGTGGGGACTTCACGACGGCACCCGAAGTCTCGGACCTTTTCAGCGTCTGTGTGGCCCGCCAGTGCGCCGAAGTGTTGCGGGAAACGTCCGGGTCGATCCTCGAGCTCGGCGCCGGAACAGGACGAATGGCTGCCGGGATTCTGGAGGCGCTGGCCGACGCGAATGCTCTGCCCGAGCGGTACGCCATTCTCGAAGTCAGTGCAGATCTGCGCGATCGCCAGCGGGTGTGTATCGAGCGATTGCCTGAAGCGCTCCGGAGGCGTGTGGTCTGGTTCGACCGGCTGCCGAGCAGGCCGTGGCGTGGCGTCGTGCTCGCGAACGAGGTGCTCGATGCTTTGCCTTGTCAACGCATCGTCGTCCGGCAGGGTGTCGCGCACACTCTCGGCGTTTCTGCGAATGCCGAGGGTGCATTCATGGAGGAGGAGCGGCCTGCGGACGATGCGCTCGCCGCGGCATGGAAGAGGCTGGCGCGCGAGCTTCCTTACGATTTGCCTGACGCGTATCGAACGGAGCTGTGCCTGCGCGTCGAGCCGTGGATCAGCAGCCTGGCAGACGGGCTCGAACGCGGCGTGATGCTGCTGTTCGACTATGGTTTGCCACGCGCTCACTACTATCACCCGCAGCGAAGCGAGGGCACGCTTCGCTGCCACTACAAGCATCGCGTGCACGACAACCCGTTCCTGAACGTCGGGGTTCAGGACATCACGGCCTGGGTCGATTTCACTCGCGTGGCGGAGGCTGGCGATGCAGCGAGGTTCCAGGTCTGGGGCTTCGCAACGCAGGCCGCTTTTCTTCTCGCGCTGGGCATCGAAGGGATGGTCCGCGATGCGCGTCAGTCGAGCGAAGCGCGTCAGCTCCTGATGCCTGGAGAAATGGGCGAGGCCTTCAAGGTGATGGCCCTCGCACGTGACTTCGACAAGCCGCTAACCGGTTTCACTGTGCAGGACCTGCGCCACTCTCTTTAGGGGCTGCGCCCCGGGTTAAAACGGATCGCGCTGCGCGCGACCGTTGGCATAAACCGGCGCTACGCGCCGTGAAGAAAAAATCACCACTTCACCCAGCCGAGCGCCCAGGTGGCGAGGATCAGTCCGCCAAATATGATTCGGTACCATGCAAATACAGCGAACGAGTGATTGCTCACGAACCGAAGCAGAAACCGGATACTGAGCAACGCACTGATGAACGACACCACGCAACTGAACGCCAGCGGCCCACCGTCCGTCAGATTCAGCGTGTCGCGCGCTTTCCAGAGCTCATAAGCCGTCGCCGCGAGAATGGTCGGAATGGCGATGAAGAAGGAGAACTCCGTCGCCGTGCGTCGGCTCATGCCGATGAACAGGCCACCGATGATGGTCGCCGCCGAACGACTGGTCCCCGGAAACAACGACAGCAACTGAAACAGTCCGATCTTCGCCGCATCGATCGGCCTGATCTCATCCACCGAACGAATGTGCTCGGAGTGCTTGCGCTTCTCGGCCCAGAGAATCACCACGCCTCCGACTACGAGCGCGATGGCGACGGGTACCGCCCAGAACAGCGCCGCTTCGAGGTAGTCGCCGCAGAGCTTGGCCGGGATCGCGAAGATCACGAACGCAATCAGGAGATTCAGCACGAACCGGCGCGAGCTCATCTCACTGAACATCGAGCTCACCGTGTGCCAGAGCTTCACGCGGTACTCCCAGCACACGGCCAGGATCGCTGCGCCCTGGATGATGATGAGCGCGCCGTCCACGTTCTCGCCCTGCAAGCCAAGCAGAGAGCGAGTGAGGATCAGGTGTCCGGTGCTGGAGATCGGCAGAAATTCGGTGATGCCTTCGACGAGGCCGAGGATCAGCGCGTCGAGCCAGCTCATGCGTCAGCGTCTTTCGTCAAGGATCCTCCGGTTCGTTTGCTGTCCTCGAGCGCCACCAGGCGCCGGGCGCGTAGTTTGTCGCCGTATGCCGAGCCCGCAAGGCCCTGCTTCTCGCTTTCCGAAAGCGTCACGGCTTGCGCGGCCGCGAAGGCGGCGCGCAGGTAGTCTGCCTGGGAGTAATCGCGCTCCTCGAGTCCGAGGCGGCCGCGCGCATCGCACTCGCAGGCACTCAGGAAATCCGCGAAACGCTCGGGGCGTCGAAACGCATCCGTTTCCTCGAACAACTTGAGCACCGTTGCCGGCTTCAGCTCGAGCGCACGATGCGCGTGCGTATGAAAGCGGGAAACGATCACGCCGAGATCGCGCAGCTGCGTGGGCACCTTCAGGCGTGCGCAGAGTGCCTCGATGGGCTCGATGCCCAGCTGCTCGTGCCCGTGATGCGCGGGCCATTTCTCTCGCGGCGTGAGTGCCTTGCCGAGGTCGTGTACGAGCACCGCGAACCGCACGGCCACCGGGACATTCATCTTCGCGGCCAGCCGCAGCGCCATCATCACGTGCACGCCCGTGTCGATCTCCGGATGCCACTGCGCCGGTTGAGGCACGCCAAACAGTGCGGCGACTTCTGGAAAAATCACGGCAAGCGCGCCGCAGTCCCGCAACGTTTCGAAGTACATATCCGGACGCGACTCGCTGAGCGCACGCAGGGTTTCTTTCCACACGCGTTCCGGCACGAGGGCGTTCACTTCGCCTGCCGCGACGATGCGCTTCATCAGCTCGCGGGTTTGCTCGGCGACGGTGAAGCCAAGCGAGGCAAAGCGGGCGGCGAAGCGCGCCACGCGCAGGATGCGCACCGGATCCTCGACGAATGCGTCGGACACGTGCCGCAACACGCGGACGTCGAGATCGGCCTGGCCATTGAAGGGATCGATCAGCCCGCCATCCAAGTCCTCCGCCATGGCGTTGATCGTGAGATCGCGGCGCTTGAGGTCCTCTTCCAGCGTGACATCCGGCGAGAATTGCGTGGTGAAGCCGCGATAGCCGGGCCCAACCTTGCGCTCCACGCGCGCGAGCGCGTACTCCTCCCGGGTATCGGGGTGCAGGAACACGGGAAATTCCTTGCCAACGGGGAGGTATCCCTGCCGTTCGAGCTCCTCCGGACGCGCACCGACGACCACCCAGTCCCGTTCGCGAACGGGCAGACCGAGCAGGCGGTCCCGAACTGCGCCACCGACCAAGTACACTTCCATGACCAAATGGTAACTGTTCACGGCCTCGCGCGGCTCGCGCTCGTCGCACTGGCAACGACGATGCTGCCGGCCTGCGGCACCATGTATCTGGCCCAGGCCGCACGCGGTCAATGGCAAGTCATGCACGCGCGCGAGCCGATCGACGAGGTCATCGCGGCCCGCACCACGCCCGAAGATCTGCGTGCCCGACTCACCGAGGTGCGCGCCGCTCGCCAGTTCGCGTCCAAAGAGCTCGCCCTGCCGGACAACGCGAGCTACCGGAGCTATGCGGACATCAAGCGGCCGTACGTCGTCTGGAATGTAGTCGCCGCGCCCGAATTCTCGGTGCAACCGCGCCGCTGGTGCTTTCCGATCGCGGGATGCGTGGCGTATCGCGGCTACTTCTCCGAATCGAGCGCCAGGAAGTTCGCCATGAACCTGAGCGACCGGGGTCTCGATGTGTTCGTCGGGGGAGTGCCGGCCTACTCGACGCTCGGCAAGCTCTCGGATCCGGTGCTGAGCACGATGCTCGGCTACGGCAACAACGAGCTGGTCGCGATCATCTTCCACGAGCTGGCGCACCAGGTCGTGTACGTGCCCGGAGATTCGGAGTTCAACGAGGCGTTCGCTGTCACCGTCGAGGAGACCGGGCTCGAGCGGTGGCTCAAGGCGCAGGGACGCGAGGGGGACCTGGTCCGTTACAAGACACGCCGACAACGCCAGCAACAGTACATCGCGGCATTCGCGCGAACGCGCGCGCGGCTGGCGGACCTGTACGACGAGAAGATTCCCGTCGATGAGATGCGCTCACGCAAGCAAGCCGAGCTCGACGCGTTGACGAAGGAAGTACGCGTTCTCGACGCGGGATTTGGCGTGCGCTCAGGCTACAACGAATGGATCGAGCGCGGGCTCAACAACGCGCACCTGGTTTCTGTCGCCACTTACTACGACTGCATGCCTGGATTCGAGCGGCTGCTCGCGGTTCACAACGGCAACCTGACGCAGTTCTATGCAACTGTGCGCGAGCTCGCGCGCAAGCCGCGCACGGAACGTCACAGGCAGTTGTGCACGACTCAGCCCGAGGAGGACTTGCGATAGAAGTCGAGAAGGCGCCGGGTCGAATGATCCTGGAGGAAGCCGGCGATCACGCCGCGCATGTGCGTGGGATGAATGCCGAGGCTGGCGCACCCGTTCTGCGTACACACGCTGTCGATGGTGAGTGACTTGTAGTTGTCGTACGTGAAGGGCTTGCCCGGCAGGAAATCCATGAAGACTCCCTGGATCTGCGCGATGAAGTCCGGCAATGGAATGATGTGACAAGGCAGGCCTGCGGCCACGCCGACGGCGCGCACCAGCTCCGCCAGCGTCATCACCTCCGGTCCGCACAACTCATAGGATTTGCCGCTGGTGCGCCGATCTCCGAGTGCCCGGATGAAGGCAGCGACCACGTCCTCGACCCAGATCGGCGCGAAGCGCGCACGCGGCCGCGCGAGCGGCAGCACCCCATGCGACAAGCGCAGCAGGCGTGCGAAGCGATTGCTGAGCGTGTCGTTCGGTCCAAAGATCACGGACGGCCGGAAGATCGTTGCATCGAGCCACGCCGCGGCGACGCGCACCTGTGCTTCCGCTTCGCCCTTGCTCCTCAGGTACTGACTCGGCGCCTGCGCTCCCGCGCCCAGCGCGCTCATGTGCAACAGCCTATGCGCTCGCGCGGCGCGCATCGCTTCCACGACTTTGCCGGCGAGCTCCGCATGGACGCCGCGAAAAGTTTCGCGTCGCCGCTCGTTGACGATGCCGATCAGGTTGATGACGACATCCATGCCCTCGAAGAGCTGGCCGAGCACGCGGCCGTCGTGAACGTTCGCCGCAACGAGCTCGACGGTGGGGAGCACCTTGAGATGGTTGCCGCGACTGAGATTGCGCGTCGGCACGCGGATGCTGTGACCCGCGGCGGCAAGATGCATCACGAGCTCCGTGCCGACGAAGCCCGTGCCGCCGAGAATGCAAATACCGAGGCTCTTCGCAGCCATGACCTTGACTCTGAGCAGGCGGCAAAAACCACGCTTTTTGCCGCCGGGAACCGTGTAGGGTCTCGAAAAAAGCGCCGCAGGCGACTTTTTTCCAATTAATCAGCGCAACGGAACTAAAAGAATCGTATTGCCGCGCCGGACTTCGAGCACCAGCGTCGATGCGCCCTTCGCGCGTTCGCGCAGCTGCTGAAGATTCGTAACCTTGCCGCGATTGACACCAATGATGATGTCGTTGACACGCAGTCCCGCCTGGTTGGCCGCGCTGCCGGATTCAACCGAGCGCACCACTGCTCCACCGCCGTCCGGCGCATCCGCCAGACTCGCGCCATCGAGCCCACGATGGATCGAATGCGATTCCTGCGGCGTCACGTCCTTCGTCGGTGCCTCGCCGGAGTCCGCAATCACGGCCGTGAGGCGCCGCGGCTTGCCGTCGCGCAGGATGCCGACGTCCACCTTGTCCCCGACCCGCAGCATGCCGATGGCGTTGCGCAGCTCGGTGTTGGATTTCACGTTGATGCCGTTCACTGACGTGATCACATCGCCCGTGCGGATTCCCGCCTTGTCTGCCGGCGAGCCTTCGACGACCTGTGAAACCAGTGCGCCCGTCGTGTCGCCCAGGCCATAGAGCTGCGCGATATCCGGGGTCACGTTGTAGATGCTCACGCCGAGGAGCCCACGCTTCACGGACCCGAACTTGAGCAGCTGATCCATCACCGTGCGCGCCATGTTCACCGGGATGGCGAAACCGATGCCGATGTTGCCGCCGCTGCGGGACAGGATGGCCGTGTTGATGCCGATCAATTCGCCTTTGAGATTCACCAGCGCACCGCCGGAATTACCCGGGTTGATCGACGCATCGGTCTGGATGAAGTCCTCGAAGCCATCGGGATTGATCCCCGAGCGCGACAGGCCGCTGATGATTCCGGAAGTGACCGTGTGCTGCAGGCCGAAGGGATTGCCGATCGCGACGACGAAATCGCCGACTTCGACTTTCGAGGAATCGCCGAGGCCGATCTGCACGAGTGCGGTGGATTTCACCTTGAGGACCGCGACGTCCGACGGGCCATCGCTCCCCACGAGCTCCGCCTTCAGGTCGTGGCCATCCTGCAGAGTCACCGTGATTTCGCTGGCGTTCTCGACGACGTGCGCGTTGGTGACGATGTAGCCGTTCTTCGCATCGAAGATCACGCCTGATCCGGCGCTCTGGAATGGCCGCTGTCGCTGGCCAAGATCCGGAGGCACGTCGAAGAAACGGCGGAAGAAGGGATCGTCGAGAAACGGATTGGACTGCGACTTTTCCTTGATCGTGCCGTGCGTGGCGATGTTCACGACGGCCGGCGACACGCGCTTGATCATCGGCGACAGCGACGGTACGGGAGTATCCGCAACCGCCGCGGGCAAGGCTGCGCTCACGGGCACGGTCGTGCCTGCAAACGCCAGCGCGATCAGGACCAGGGAAACGCGGGATGCGGCGCGTGACATAGAGAATCCGACGAGGGAAACCGACCCCGATTCTAAATGGGCCGGCTGCCCCTGTCAGACAACCGGCCCACGATTCGCCTTATTCAGGCGCGCGCGCGTTGGATGGACTGCGATCAGGCAGCCTGGACCTCGACGCGCTTCGGCTGCACCTGCGGCTGCTTCGGAATGCTCACTTCGAGCACGCCGTTCAGCTGCCTGGCGGTAATCGCATCGGCCTGAGCGGTCTCGGGCAGCGTGAAACGGCGCAGGAATTTGCCGCTCACGCGCTCGATGCGCTCGTAGCTAGCATCGCCGCTCTTTGTCTCGGCATGACGCTCACCCTTGATCGTGAGCACGCCTTTCTCGGCGACGATCTCGATGTCCTTCTTGTCGACACCGGGCAGATCGACGTGTACGAGGAAGCGGTTTTCCTCTTCGCGCACATCTACCGAAGGCAACCAGCCGGTGGATGCAGTGTTCGCGACGTCACCGTTCGCTACGGTGTCGTCGAAAAAACGGCTGAAATCCCGCTGAAAACGATTCAGGAGCCGAAACGGCTCATAACGCACGACAGTCATTGGCTCTCTCCTAAAGTTCGCGCCACACGCGCGGCTGTCGGCGATTTGCGGTCGGCTGCGTGCGTTTCAAGTGCGGGTTGTGCGCAGAGTGCGGGCGCGGTCGGAAGCTTTGCCTGTGAACATTCTGTGCAGAACATGTGCAGAGGCTGGGCACAATATCTTGGGGTTGCGGCTCGCAGAATTTTTTGGCGACCGGACCTAGGTTGTTGCAGCACAAAGTTTCATAACTGACTGAAATAATGGAAATTTATAGGCCTGTTTTTAGCCCAGGTTGAATCTTGACGGTTATGTTGCACCTCATTAGGCTCTGTCCCCCGACACAACATCTTGTATCGCCCCGCTGAACGGGGGTGGTCGCTCAGGGCGAAACAAGAGTCCGCGTCGGGGGAGTTTCCAAGGGAAAAAATCGCTGTCTGGCAGCAGCGTCCAATCGACTGTGCCGCCATGGGCATGCTTTTTTCTTTGGATTTGTAACAAACGGCCGCAAGAACACCGGAGCGCCGTGGGTCAATGAATACCGTCGTGAAGATCGAGCCCAAAGATATCGAGTCCATTCCCTTCCAGGAGGCGTCGCTCGATATCTGGGACAAGAAGTATCGCCTCACCGCCAAGGACGGCACGCCCATCGACAAGACGATGGACGACACGTACCAGCGTGTCGCGCGCGCACTGGCGGATGTGGAGCGCGAAGACGTTCGCGATCAGTGGTACGAGCGTTTCGTGTGGGCGCTGAGGCGCGGAGCGATCCCCGCGGGCCGCGTCACGTCGAACGCTGGTGCTCTCGAGCACAAGCCTGCCACGTCGACCATCAACTGCACGGTGTCGGGCACGATCTTCGATTCGATGGACGACATCCTGAAGAAGGTGCACGAAGCCGGGCTCACCCTGAAGGCTGGCTGCGGCATCGGCTATGAGCATTCGACGTTGCGCCCGCGCGGTGCGTACGTATCGGGCGCCGGCGCGTACACGTCCGGTCCGCTCTCGTTCATGGATATCTTCGACAAGATGTGTTTCACCGTGTCCTCCGCAGGCGGCCGTCGCGGCGCGCAGATGGGCACGTTCGACGTCGGCCACCCGGATGCCATGGAGTTCATCCGCGCCAAGCGCGAGAACGGGCGTCTGCGCCAGTTCAACCTCTCGCTGCTGATCACGGACGAGTTCATGCACGCCGTGCGCGAGGACCGCGAGTGGAAGCTCGCCTTCCCGCTCTCGATCAAGGAATACGAAGCCGAGCACCCGGATCTCAACGACAGCACGAAGTTCATCTGGCGCGAGTGGCCCATCCACCAGGGCTACGTCACGAAGGAAGACGGCCTGGTCGCCTGCAAGGTCTACAAGACTTTGCCCGCGCGGCGCATGTGGGACGTCATCATGAGCTCCACGTACGACTTCGCGGAGCCCGGGTTCATCCTGATCGACAAGGTCAACGAGATGAACAACAACTGGTGGTGCGAGAACATCCGCGCCACCAACCCCTGCGGCGAGCAGCCGCTGCCGCCGTACGGCTCATGCCTCCTCGGATCGGTGAATCTCACGCGCTTCGTGCGCAATCCGTTCACGGAGTTCGCGGAGTTCGACTGGGCCGAGTATCGCGAAGTCGTGCGCGTCTTCACGCGCATGCTGGACAACGTCGTCGAAGTGAACGGCCTGCCGCTCGCGCAGCAGCGCGACGAGATCATGCGCAAGCGCCGTCATGGAATGGGCTTCCTCGGCCTCGGCAGCACCATCACCTGCCTAGGCATGAAGTACGGCTCGCCCGAGTCCGTGAAATTCACCGAGGACGTTTCGCGCGAGATGGCGGTCGCCGGCTGGGAAGCGGCGCTCGAGCTGGCACGCGAAAAAGGTCCGGCACCGATCATGAACGAAGAGTTCACGGTGACGAAGGAGATGCTGAGGAAGCGTCCCGAGATGGCGAAGGACGGCTGGAAGCCCGGCGCGAGGATCCCGGGACGGCTGCTCCATGCGCGCTATAGCCGCTACATGCAGCGGGTCGCGGAAGTGAGCCCGCATCTCGTGCACGAGCTGGCCGAAGTCGGTGCGCGTTTCACGCATCACACGTCCATCGCTCCGACCGGCACCATCTCGTTGTCGCTCGCGAACAATGCATCGAACGGCATCGAGCCCTCGTTCGCGCATCACTATTTCCGCAACGTCATCCGGCCCGGCAAGAAGTCGAAGGAAAAGGTGGACGTGTTCTCGTTCGAGCTGCTGGCGTACCGCGAGATCGTGAACGAGCGCGCAATGCCCGGCTCCACGAACCCGGGCGAGAAGCTGCCGGACTACTTCACCGCGGCGGACGAAGTCACGCCGAAACAGCACGTGGATATTCAGGCGGCCGCGCAGAAGTGGGTGGATTCCTCCATCTCCAAGACCGCGAACGTGCCCACGGACTACAAGTACGAGGACTTCAAGGACATCTACACGTACGCGTACGAGTCGGGCCTCAAGGGCTGCACGACCTTCCGCTTCAATCCCGAGGCGTTCCAGGGCGTGCTGGTGAAAGAAGAAGACCTCAAGAACACCAAGTACGTGTTCACGCTCGAGGATGGCACCGAGGTCGAGGTACGCGGGGACGAGGAGATCGAGTACGACGGAGAGAAACACACCGCCGCGAATTTGTTCGATGCCCTGAAGGAAGGGTACTACGGCAAGTTCTGAGGCAAAGGACCCTATCGTGAGCGCCATGAAGATCGACAAGAAAATCGTGAAATACCGCGTGCAGAAGCCCGCGGAGAAGGCGGATGCGCCGGCGGCGCCATCCAACGTGACGGAGCTGATGTCGAAAGACAAGAACGGCCGCTCCGCCAAAGTCGTGCGCATGACCGAGGAGGTGCAGCGCCCGGAGGTGCTGATCGGCTCGACGTACAAGATCAAGACGCCGGTGTCGGATCACGCCATGTACGTGACCATCAACGACATCGTGCTGAACGAGGGCACGGACTACGAGCAGCGCCGGCCGTTCGAGGTGTTCATCAACTCGAAGAACCTCGATCACTTCCAGTGGATCGTGGCGCTCACACGCATCATTTCCGCGGTGTTCAGGAAGGGCGGCGACGTCACGTTCCTGGTGGACGAGCTGAAAGCCGTGTTCGATCCGCGCGGCGGCTACTGGCAGCCGGGCGGGAAGTTCATGCCTTCGATCATTGCGGAGCTCGGGTACGTGATCGAGCGGCACCTGCAGACCATCGGCCTGCTGCGCAAGCCGCAGCTGGATGAGCACCAGCAGAAGCTCGTGAACGAAAAGCGCGCCGAGTTCGAGGCGCGCACCAAGCAGACGGACGCCTTCTCGAAGTCCCACTTCCCGGATGGCGCCCAGCTCTGTTCCAAGTGCAGCACGGCCGCAGTCGTGATGATGGACGGCTGCATGACCTGCCTGAATTGCGGGGACTCGAAGTGCGGGTAATGAGGAGCGTCTGAATTGCGCGCCCCGCCGGGTTCCCCGCCCGGCGGCGAGCTGCGCCCTCTCAAGGCAGCCCCCCGGCTGCCTTGTTTTATGCGCCTTCGGCGCAGCGGCCTGGCGGGGGTTGCCGGGGTGAGGCGTGGTCGCGCGCTGGCCCATGGCACTGCCCCCTGATGCGGCCAACACGCTCAAGTCGTGGCGCTGCCCTGACGGCCTCCTTGCGCCAAGAAAAGAATTTCGGGGAACGCGAACTTCATCGCGAAATGCGTGGGCAAAAAAAACCCCGTGTTGTGGGACACGGGGTTGGTCGCTTGCTTGTTTTGTGGAGGAGTGTCGTCGTCGTTTGTTGTTGTTATATCGAGTCGCGATTCAAGCCAGATACGGGGGAGTAAGGCCGTGCCGGGCTTTCGCAATCTTGTTCTTCAATCCGCTAGCTTGCTTCCTTCCGGGCGGGGTGGGTGCCGCCCTTCTGCCAGTAAGATAAGCAACGCCCATGCCAGCCCCCTCGAACGGCCCCGCGACATGACATGTTGTATGTGGGACGTAGTTCAACTGTGACGTACCGCGCGCTATGCGAGCCTTCGGACCCATTGATGGCGGTTGGCGCACTTCGGGTGCGCGCTTGGGTTGGGGGCAGGTTGTCAAAGTCACCGACGCTATTGGCCCTTCTGGCAGTGCGACACAGTGCTCACCGCATGCTCAAGTCATTGAAGACGCATTCGATTTCGCTTGCGGCGAGGGTGTAAATGAACTCGACATCGGTTTCCGGGGCCCGCTTCGGCCGTGCGCACGCGCTCGGAGCATTGCTGGTGGGATGGGTCCTGCTCGGCACCGCGCTTCCGGCTGTCGGAGCGGACAGCCCCGTTCCGAGGCCGCCGGGTCTCGAGCGGGATGTACAGTTCTGGGTTCGCGTCTATACCGAAATCAATACCAACTCCGGCTTCATCCACGACGACCGCAATCTCGCCGTCGTCTACGAGACGCTGAAGTTCTCCACGAACACCGGTCCGCGCGAGCGGCAGAACATCGTGGACGAGGCGCGCGATCGATACGCGGCCGCGCTCCGCCGCATCGCTTCGAATAGCGGCGGGCCGCTGTCCGCAGACGATCAACGCATCAAGGACATGTGGGGCACCGAAGGCACGCCCGGGCGCCTCCTCGACGCCACCGACAGCATTCGCTTCCAGCTCGGCCAGGCGGACCGCTTCCTCGAAGGGCTCGTCAGAGCGGGTGCATGGGAATCGCACATTGCCGAGGTGTTCGCCAACAAGGGCCTGCCGCACGAGCTGTCCGTGCTGCCGCACGTTGAGTCCTCGTTCAACCCGGCCGCGTATTCGAAGGTAGGCGCCGCGGGGCTGTGGCAGTTCATGCGGTCCACGGGGCGGCGCTACATGCGCATCGATAATTCAGTCGACGACCGCATGGATCCGTTCCGCTCGACGGAAGCCGCGGCACAGCTGCTCTCCTACAACTACCGCGTCCTCGGCACGTGGCCGCTCGCGCTCACGGCGTACAACCACGGCGCCGCCGGCATGCGTCGCGCAAAGGATGCGATGGGCACGGACGACATCGAGCGCATCGTTCGCTCCTACAAGAGCCCGTCGTTCGGGTTCGCGTCGCGCAACTTCTACGTATCGTTCTTGGCGGCGTTGGAGATCGACACCAACCCGGACAAGTACTTCGGCGGCTTCAAGCCCCTTCCGGAGCTGAAGTTCCGGGAAGTTGCCGTGCCTTCGTACGTGCCGATGAGCGCGCTTCAGCGCGCCCTGAAACTGGAAACGGAAGAACTGCGCACTCTGAACCCCGCTTTGCGGCCGCTCGTGTGGAGTGGTCAGCGCCACGTTCCGAAAGGCTATCGTCTGCGACTGCCGTACAACGGCGAGACCTGGACGACCGAGCTCATCGCCCAGCGCCTTGCGCCATCGGAGCAATACGCGAACCAGCCCGAGGAGCGGCGTCATCGCATCCGCTCGGGTGAGACGCTCGCCTCTGTCGCCGCCCGGTACGGAACCACGACGGATGCGCTCGCCGAGCTGAATGGCATGAGGCGCACGGCGAAGCTGCGGGCGGGTCGCTCGCTGCTCGTGCCGCCGGGACAGGCCATCACTGTGGCGGCTGCGCAGGCGGCTCCTCAGCCACCGAAGGTTGAGACGGCACCTGCAGAAGCGGGCACCGCGAATGTCTACGTCGTGCGCCGGGGCGATTCGATCGAAGAGATCGCGAAGAAGACCGGCCTTTCGCAAGTCGAGCTGTTGAAGATCAACCAGCTCAAGAATCCGAATTACATCTACGAAGGCCAGAAGCTGCAGCTCGCGGCGGCGGCTTCGGGCTCAGCTACGCCGCCGACGGTGGCCGCCGCGCCGCCTGCGGCGACTCCGCGTCCGACGACCCCAACTCCGACAAAACCGGCGATCACGCCGACGAAGCCGATCGTCGTCGCGTCGGCCCCGACCCCAGCCGGTGGAGTACCGGCGGATGAAGCGCAGCGAGAAAGCCAGGAGGACGCGGAGGCCGTTGCCAATGTAGGCAAGCCGGCGGCGCGCGCGGAGCCTGTGTCGGCTGCCCAGGCCGAAGCGCTCGGGCCGGCACTGGGTCCTGCGATCGAGACCCCTCAGACAGCTGACCCGATCGACTATTCAGTGGGCAAGGACGACACGATCGTCGTTGTCGCGGAAGAGACGCTCGGGCACTACGCGGACTGGCTGGGCATCACGGCCCAGCAATTGCGCAAGGTCAACAACATGAAGTTCGGGCGGCCGGTGTTGATCGGACGCAAGCTCAAGCTCGATTTCTCGAAGATCAAGCCGGAAGCGTTCGAGCAGACGCGCCGCGAGTATCACCGGACGCTACAGGCGAGCTACTTCGCTGCGCATCGCATTCTCGGGACGGAGGTTTACATCGTTCGCCGTGGCGACTCGCTGTGGACGGTGACGCAGCGCTACGCGCGCCTGCCGATGTGGCTGCTGCAGCAGTACAACCCGGACGTGGACTTCAGCGAGATGCGCGCGGGGACCGAGATCGTCGTGCCGAAGGTTGAAGAGGTCGGGACGGAGAACAGCTGACCTCAGGTTCGAATCCGGTTTGCGAAGTCGGTGAGGCCGGTGAGGGCCGCGGCTTCGGCGTTGAAGCGCTCGGGCTGGGCATCGCCCTCTTGCGTCACGATGCTCAGGCGCTTTGCACCGGCGAAACAATCGAGCACTTCTCCGGACAGTTTGAAGTACCACTGCGCGCTCCAGGGCGCGGGCAGTTTGTACGGCGGACCGGACAGGCCCATGGCCTTCAGGTCGCCGGCGATCGGCTCGAGCTGGATCGAGCTGTCGCCGCAGAAGACCTGCGGCAGCCCGAGAGTCCCTTCGATCTGGGGCGCGGAGACCCACAGGTAGAGCTCGTGGCTCCCCATGCGGTTGGTCTCGAAGGGTGCGAGGTACGCAAAGGGATCGGTTTTCCCGCCGGTCGCGCGGTCGATCAGGAACTCGACGGGCCGGGGCATGAGGGTCACGGTCGTGCCGGTGTTCGAATCGAGGCGCTGACCGGCCTCCGACTCTTCAACGGGCGTCGGTGCACACGCCGCCAGAGCGAGACCCAGGATTGCGCTGAACGCCATCCCCGCGAGACGTGTCGAACTCATCGCATCTCCTTCTTCAGCGCAGCCATAATGATGTCTGTAAGTCGCGACGAACAGCGTCGCGTGAACCCTGCACGTCGATCCGGCAAGCTTCACCGCCTATAATGGCTTCAAGTGTTGCAAGTACTTGTTTGATCGACAGATGAAGTTCTTTTTTCGCCCTCTTCTCGTGCTCGCCGCATGTGCCGGCGTTGCCGGCATCGTTCGCGCTGACGCAGCGGACAATCTGGGCAATGCGAGCCTGCGCCCCACGGAGAGTATGCCCACCGCGGATCGCGTCGTCGTCTACAAAGGCGAGCGACGGATGCAGCTCATGCGCGGCGAGAGCATCCTGCGTACCTACCGCGTTGCGCTAGGCCTGAATCCGATAGGTCACAAAGAGCGGTCCGGCGATTTCCGCACGCCCGAGGGGCGGTACATGCTGACGCGGCGGAACCCCCGCAGCGATTTCTTCCTCTCGATCCAGGTTTCCTATCCGAACCAGGCCGACATCAAGAACGCGCGGCGGAACGGTTGGGATACGGGCGGGTCGATCATGGTCCATGGCCTGCCGAACCAGCTCAAGCACACGCCGGCGTACTACGAGAAGCGGGACTGGACCGATGGTTGTATCGCCGTCTCCAACTCCGACATGCTCGAGATCTGGCTGCTCACGACCAACAACACGCCCATCGACATCCTGCCGTAATCTCACGTCGGCTTTAGAGGCAAACTAGCGCGACGTGGAATCCAGCATCGTCATTCCTGAATTCGTCGACGCTCAGGTCGGCCCGCGGGGGAGCCTCGAGCACCTCTCGCAGGCCGAGATCAGGAAGCTTCTCGACAGCAGCCAGGGCGGCCTCTACGCGCTGTTCCGCAAATGCGCGCTGGCCGTGCTGAACAGCGGCGCAGACACCGACAACGCCAAGGAAATCTTCGACCGCTACCGGAATTTCGAGATCCAGGTGGTCCGCCACGCGTGGGGCATCCGCCTCGAGATCCGCAATGCCCCGGCACAGGCCTTCGTCGACGGCGAGATGATCCGCGGCATCAAGGAGCATCTGTTCGCCGTCCTGCGCGACGTGGTGTTCATCTCTAACGACATCGTCGAGAGCGGCCGCTTCGACCTGCAGGACTCGGCGGACATCACCAACGCCGTGTTCCACATCCTGCGCAACGCGCGCCTGCTCGACTTCAAGGCGCGCCCGAATCTCGTCGTGTGCTGGGGCGGGCATTCCATCGGCAATGCCGAGTACAAGTACACGAAGAAGGTCGGCTACGAGATGGGCCTGCGCGGGCTCGACGTCTGCACGGGCTGCGGCCCCGGCGCGATGAAGGGGCCCATGAAGGGCGCGACCATCGGTCACGCCAAGCAACGCATCGGCCTCGGCCGCTACATTGGACTCACGGAGCCTGGAATCATTGCGGCGGAGCCACCGAACCCCATCGTCAACCAGCTCGTGATCATGCCGGACATCGAGAAGCGCCTCGAAGCGTTCGTCCGCATGGCTCACGGCATCGTCGTGTTTCCGGGTGGCGCGGGCACCGCTGAGGAAATTCTCTATCTGCTGGGCATCCTGCTGGACCCCGCCAATCGCGATCAGCCGCTGCCGCTCGTGCTCACCGGGCCGGCGGAAAGCGCCGGTTATTTCGAGCATCTGAGCCGCTTCATCTCCGGCACGCTCGGCGAGGCGGCGCTCAAGCGTCTCACGGTAATTATCGATGACCCGGCTGCAGTCGCGCGCACGCTCGTGGAAGGAATGCAGGCTGTGCGCGAGTTCAGGAAGGCGCGCAGCGATTCTTACAACTTCAACTGGCTGCTCGCCGTGCCCGAGGATTTCCAGCATCCATTCGAAGTCACGCACGAATCGATGCGCGCCTTGCAATTGCATCGCGACCAGCCAGCGCATCAGCTCGCCGCAAACTTGCGGCGCGCGTTCTCCGGCATCGTCACCGGCAACGTCAAGGAGTACGGGATTGCCGCGATCGAAAAGCTCGGGCCGTACGAGCTCGCGGGCGATCGCGAGCTGATGAAGCTGCTCGATGAGCTGCTCACCGCGTTCGTGGCGCAGCTGCGAATGAAGCTTCCTGGCAGCACCTACAGGCCGTGTTATCGACTCGTTGCGTGACATAACGCGAGCGCTGCTTCGTGCGTTTCGAGATGCGTGAGAGAGGCATCGCGTAGCTCAGGTTTGCCTGTGAACCAGTTCCTGCGCTTGAGCAGGTGAAGCCGTAGTCTGTGACTCATGATTCAGGAGCGGTCATGAGTTCATCGGACAGGGGACGCAACGATCCCCCAGCGACGCGTGGTGTCGATCCCGCGCCCGTCGGAAAACCTTCCGCATCCAAGGATTCGGACGCATACGCCACGTGGCTCGATCGCATGCAGCGCGCGCGTGCGCGTCATGCCGCCATCACCAAGAATCTCTACACCTGGTCCAACTACAAGAACTGGGCGGACAAGATGAAGGATTCCTGGGAAGACGACGAGAAGGTCAAGAAGTAAGTCTTCTCTCCAGGGCGCCGGGTCTCAGGCGCTCACCGGCACCGGCGGTGCCGGATTCTGAGTCGGATCGTTCGCCGCGGGCTTCGACAGCCAGTCGATGAGCGGCTCCCACTGCTCCACGTCCTCTCTCGCGATGTAGCTCTTCATCTCGTGCACGCCAATGCCCAGCTCGGCGGCGCGCACGTAGTTCTGCGAGTCCCGGATCGTCGTGATGATCGGAATGCCGAGTGTCTGCAGGAAGCGGATCAGCGACTGGTAGGTCAGCGTATTACGTCGAATGCGGTTGGCGACCACACCGAGCCGGTCGTCCTCGCGTCGGATTTTGGCAACGAGCAACAGGTCCCGGATACAGCGCGAGCAGGCGTGGATGTCGATGTCCGAGGGCAACACCGGCACGATGATCTTGTGCGCGTCCCGTGTGATCTCGGGCATGCGGGGCGAATCGAGCGCGGCCGGCGTGTCCACGATGACGTGCGTGGTCCCTGGAGGCACGCGCATCTGGAAAGCCCGCGTCGTGCGCGCATCGTTCTCGAACGCGGCAATCACGTGAATGGGAGCCTGCGCCTGCTGGCGTTTCTTCACCCAGCGGACCGAGGAGCCCTGCGGGTCGAAATCCATCAGGACCGGCTTTTGCTGGCATGACGCGTAATAGCTTGCCAGGTTGATCGCGAGTGTCGTCTTGCCCGAACCCCCCTTGGGATTCAGGACGACGATGCGCTTCATGAGGATGTGACCTTATCTATGTCGAATGCGCTGTCAGCCGGTCGATTCAAGCCTACGCACGGCTGGCATACGCCGCAAGACGGAATCCCGCGGACACACACGTCTGTGAGGACGCGCACACCAGCCGTCACAGAGGCTCTCTAAAGTGCGCGAGCCTATGGAATTCCTCCTCCTCCTGTGGGACGAGCTCGACGACTGGACCGGCGCCTGCCGCCACGTCGCCGGCGAGATGGTTTCCGAAGTTGCTTCGGTCGCCGCGCCGCTCGGTACTGCGCTGCTGGCGGGCACCGCCACCGCGTGGGCCATGATCGCTCAGCTGCGCGATACCTTCGGCGCCTGATCGTCCATACAGAGCGCTCCCGCGCCGCCCCCGACCGCTCAACGCCTTGCTCTGACACGGGGCCCAGTCAATTTCGCTTGAAATTTGCCGCGCGATTCCCAAGATCGCGCGCTCATGAGCGACGCCAACAAAGAAACACGCAGCTTTCAGGCTGAAGTCCGTCAGCTCCTCGGGCTGATGATCCATTCCCTGTACAGCAACAGGGACATTTTTCTCCGCGAGCTGGTCTCGAATGCCTCCGATGCGAACGATCGGTTGCGATTCGAGGCCATCGCGCAGCCGGCGCTCCTGGGGGAAGACGCCGAGCTGAAGATCTGGATCGACTGCGATCCGAAGGCGCGCACGGTTACTGTGCGCGACAACGGCATCGGCATGACGCGCGAAGAGGCCGTGACGCATCTCGGCACGATCGCCAAGTCCGGCACTTCGGAGTTCTTCAAATCGCTCTCGGGCGATCAGCAGAAGGACTCGCAGCTCATCGGCCAGTTCGGCGTCGGCTTCTACTCGGCCTTCATCGTGGCGGAGTGTGTCGAAGTGCTGACGCGCAAGGCCGGCACGCCGGAAGAGGAGGGCGTGCGGTGGGAGTCCGGCGCGGACGGCGAATTCAGCGTCGAGACGGTGAAGCGGGCTGAGCGCGGCACGACAGTCACGCTGCATCTCAAGGAGGACGCGAGCGAGTACTCGCACTCCTGGCGCCTGAGCAGCCTGATTCGGCGCTACTCGGATCACATCAGCTTCCCGGTGCTGATGCGCAAGGGAGGCGAGGCCTCACTCGAGTGGGAGCCGGTGAACCAGGCGAAGGCGCTCTGGACGCGCCCGCGCACGGAGATCACTGACGACGATTACAAGCAGTTCTACCAGCACATCTCGCACGACCACACGGATCCGCTCGCCTGGAGCCACAACAAGGTCGAGGGCAAGCGTGAGTACACGAGCCTGCTCTATATTCCGGGGCGAGCGCCTTTCGACCTCTGGCAGCGGGATGCCGCGCGGGGTTTGAAGCTCTACGTGAAGCGCGTCTTCATCATGGACGATGCGGAGCAGTTCCTGCCGCTCTACCTGCGTTGGGTGAAGGGCGTCATCGATTCCTCCGATCTCCCGCTCAATGTATCGCGCGAGCTCCTGCAGCAGGACCCCGAGGTCGAAGCCATTCGCAGCGGGCTCACGAAACGCGTTCTGGATCTGCTCAATCGCATGGCGACGGACGAGGCGGAGAAGTACCGCACGCTGTGGCGCGAGTTCGGCACCGTGTTGAAGGAAGGGTTGGCCGAAGACCGCACGAACCGGGACAAGATCCTGCCGCTGCTGCGGTTCGCAAGCACGCGTGAGGAGGGCAACGAGCCGACGGTGAGCCTGAAACAGTACATGGAGCGGATGCAGGCCGGGCAGGAGCGCATTTACTACGTCATCGCGGACAGCGTCGATTCAGCGCGGGCCAGCCCCTACATCGAGCTGTTGAAGGAGCGGGGCATCGAAGTGCTGCTGCTCGGCGACCGCATCGATGAGTGGGTGATGGGCCAGATCCACGAATTCGAAGGCAAGCGCTTCAAGGACGCCGCGCGCGGCGATCTCGAGCTCGGGTCGCTCGCGGGCGCTGCCGAGAAGGAAGCCCAGGAGCAGACTCACAAGGAGAGCAAGGGCTTGCTCAAGCGCGTGAAGGACGCGCTCGGGGACCGTGTGCTCGAGGTTCGAAACAGCACGCGCCTCAAGGACTCGCCCGCCGTGCTGGTGCTCGCCGAGGACGAGATGGGCGCCAACATGCGCCGCATCCTCCAGGCCAGCGGCCAGAAGGTACCGGAGTCGAAGCCGGCGCTGGAGCTGAACGTGGCGCACCCGCTCGTGCAGTACATGGAGAAGGCGGACGATACGGACCAGTTCTCCGAGCTCGCGCAACTGCTCTACGATCAGGCGGCGCTCGCGGAGGGCGGCCAGCTTGCCAATCCCGCCGCATACGTGCAGCGTCTCAACCGCGTGCTCGTGCGCCTGGCTGGAGCGAATCCATGAATCTGGAAATCACTGAGCTGAAGGCGGGCAACGGCCCGGCCATCAAGGCCGGCCAGCAGGCCGTCGTGCATTACACGGGGTGGCTCTATTCCGAGTCAGCCCCTGACAAGAAAGGTCAGAAGTTCGACAGCTCGCGCGATCGCGGGGAGCCGTTCGATTTTCCGCTCGGTCGCGGGCACGTCATCAAGGGATGGGATCAGGGTGTCACGGGTATGCAGGCTGGCGGGCAGCGCCGGCTCGTCATCCCCGCCGAGCTTGGCTACGGCGCACGCGGCGCCGGAGGCGTGATTCCGCCGAACGCGACGCTCGTGTTCGACGTGGAGCTCGTCAGCTTCAAATGATCAGCCGGGCGCAGCCCGCGTGAGCGCCGCAGCGCTTCCTCAGCACGAGCGCGTCACGATCGTCGGGCCTGCTGGAGACATCGAGGCGCGCATCGAGACGCCGCTGGGGCTGACGCACATCGGCGCCTTCGGTGTCGTCTGTCATCCGCATCCGCTGTTCGGCGGCACGCTCGACAACAAGGTCGTCTACACGCTCGCCCGATCTTTCCATGACCTCGGCATGCCCACCATTCGTTTCAATTTTCGCGGCGTGGGGAAGAGTGTCGGCAGCTTTGCCGATGGATTCGGTGAGACAGACGACGTGCTGGCCGTGATCGCTGCCGGCCGTGAAAAATGGCCGGGCGCAGCGTTGTGGCTCGCGGGATTTTCGTTCGGCGCCGCCGTGGCGATTCGCGCCGCTGCAAGCGCGGAGCCCGCGCGGCTCGTGGCCGTGGCGCCGGCGATCAAGCGCGTATCGCTCGAAGGCGTATCGGTGCCGGCGTGTCCGTGGCTGATCGTTCAGGGCGATGCGGATGAGCTGGTGAATGCGCAGGAAACGGTCGACTGGGCTCAACCGCTGGCCAATCCGCCGAAGATCGTGGTGCTTCCAGGCGTGGAGCACTTCTTCCACGGCAAGCTCAATGAGCTGCGTGAGGCGGTCACAGCCTTCGCACGCGGGGCCTGAAAAGCGAAAACCCGGATAGCGAGTTATGCGTATCCGGGTTTCGGGTCCTTGCCGCCTCGTTTGAGGCTTTAGCGTGTTGGACGCGTGGCGTGGCGTTGCTTCAGGTTGGCGCGCGATCTCGCTTCATGTGGCAACCCCGTCAAGCCGCTGTCCGGAGGACATTGACTAGTTCACCATTGCTTTGAGGTTCTTGAGCGGCAGCACGCGAACCTTCTTGCTCGCCGGCTTCGCCTTGAACGTCATCTTCTCGCCGGTGAACGGGTTGATGCCCTCGCGCGCCTTCGTGGCGGGCTTCTTGACGACCTTGAGCTTCATCAGGCCCGGAACGGTGAACAGGCCGTTGCTACGCAGGCTCTTCTTGATGGAACCGCCGAGCGAGTCGAACACCGAGCCGACCTGCTTGCGCGAGAGACCCGTATCCTTCGAAATCTGTGTGAGGACTTCTGACTTCGTCGGTGCGCCACCTTTTTTCGCCATTTTCCCGTACTCCTCGAATGTTTGTGACTGCGGGCGCAAGCGACTAGCAGCGCCACACAAAATTAATTCGGCGCGAAAAATAGCACACCGGAATGCATTGGCAAGCACTTTTTCATTCTCGGACATTCTCAAAATGGCTTTTTTTCCAGTGTTTGCGCATCGGTCGTCGTCCTGTCGCGACTCGCGCGCCTGTGACGAACTGTGCATGCAACGCTCCCGTCGCACACTTCCGCGCTGCTCGACTCTCGTTGCGAAGTAGCTGCTAAGAGCGTGTTTAGTAACTGATCGCGCGCCGTGCCCGTCGCCGTCGTGGCCCGTGTGACGAGCAAATCCCTATAAATAGTGGGGCGCGACGCGCCTCAGAAAATCAGCGGGCGAAGCGCGCGAGCAACTCTCCCTGTCTCGCGGCTCCTGCGCGCATGAGCACGTCCTTGTTCCTGCTCGTCACGCCGCGAGTGAGGACCAGCGTGGCAAGCGGTGTCGCGAGCTCGCGCGAGAGAATGCGTATGAGGCGCTCGTTCGCCTCTCCCGCCACAGGAGCTGACACGCGCACGAGCAGGCGGCCTTCACGCACTGGCCCGAGGCCCTCAGGCGATGAGCGCGGCCGCACGCGCAGCTGCAGGAGGAGATCGGCGCCCTGCACGACGCACCAGGGTTGATCGTGCGTCAGGGGAGGAGCATCAGCAAAGCGATCAGAATGATTGTGGCCCATAGCGGCGAGAGGTCGATGCCGCCCACCGGCGGGATGATGCGCCGGAACGGCCGGAGGACGGGCTCGCAGAGTGACGTGAGAATCGATTGCGCAGGCGAATAGCCGCCCGGCGCCACCATGCTGAGCAGCGCGTAGAGCACGATGGCGTAGAGATACGTCATGAGCGTGATGGTGATGATCCGGAACAGCACTGCGCGCGGCCAGTAGCCGCCGAGACCGATCGGCACGCCCTGGAGCGCGAACAGCACCAGCTCCTCGAGCGCCGCCAGGAGAATCACCGCCACCGCGGACGCGGTATCGAGCTTGCCGATGGGAGGCAGAATGCGCCGCAGCGGCAGAATCACGGGATTCGTGATGCGCACGACCGCCTGGGCGATCTGGTTGCGGAAGTCTGCTCGCGACCACTGGAGCAGCAGACGGAGGAGGAAGACGAAAACGGTCAGTGACAGCAAGGTCTGAACGATAAAGATGAGTGCGTTCATCAGGGCCTGCCGGAGTTGCCGAACTGTTCAGCGAGCTCATGCCCCCGCCGGGTGGCCGCATCGAGTGCGCGCCCCACGATGCCGCGGATGTCCGCCGCGTTCATCACCTTGAGGGCCGCCTCGGTGGTGCCGCCTTTCGAAGTCACTTCGGCGCGCAGTCGCGCAAGGTCCCCATCGCTCGAGTGCGCGAGTTTCCCCGCGCCGTGGAGTGTGGCGACTGCGAGCTTTCGCGCCGCCTCCGCATCGAGTCCCAGCTCGGTCGCTGCCTGCATCATCAGCTCCGCCAGTAAGAAGAAGTAAGCGGGTCCGCTACCGGAGAGTGCGGTCACCACATCCAGCGCATCTTCGGAGGGCACCCACACCACTTCACCCACCGCCCGCATGATCGATTCCGCCTGCGCGCGCTGCGCGGCGCTCACACCCGCCGCCGCGAACAGTCCCGTGGCGCCGGCGCCAACAAAGGCAGGCCGATTCGGCATCGAGCGCACGACCGGGATATTTCCGCCACACCATTGTTCGAGTGCCGAGATGCGCAAACCTGCGCACACAGACACGAGCAGCGGCCGCGTGCGCTGGAAGACCGGCGCGAGCGGAGTAAGCACTGTCCCCGCGTCCTGCGGCTTGACCGCGAGCACGACGACAGCCGCGCCATCGATGGCTGCGGCGTTGTCTGCCGTTGCGGTGATGCCGAAGTCCCGGGCGAGCGAGGCGCGCGCAGGCTCGTAGCTCTCACCGATAGAAATGTGTTCGGCGCGCGTGCCCTGCTGCAGAAGTCCGCCAACGAGGGCGCGACCCATGTTGCCGCCGCCGAGAAATGCCAGTTTGAAAGGAGTCATGGCCCTTCGATTGTAACCATCCGCGCAACGCGCGGGCGGCGGGGTTTAGTCCGCCGGCTCTCTCGGACCGAACAGGGCCGTGCCCACTCGCACGATGGTCGCTCCTTCTTCTATGGCTATTTCGAAGTCCGCGCTCATTCCCATGGACAATGTGTCGAGCGTCGTGCCGGGCACGTGCAGGTGGCGCATGAGTCGCGCGGTCTCGGCGAACCACTGGCGTTGGCGCGCCTCGTCCTCTTCCGGCGGTGGAATGCACATCAGTCCGCGCACCGCCAGGCGGGGAAGCAGGGCCACAGCCTCCGCGAGAGCGGGCAGTTCCGCCGGTGCCACGCCAGCCTTGGTGCTTTCATCACCCACGTTGACCTGCAGGCACACGTTCAGGGGCGGAGCATGGAAAGGCCGTTGCTCGGAAAGCCGTTCGGCGATGCGCAGCCGGTCCACGCCGTGCACCCAGGCGAAATGCTCAGCGACGGGGCGGGTCTTGTTCGCCTGGAGCTGGCCGACGAAGTGCCACGTGAGCTCCAGTCCCTCGAGCGTCTCGATCTTGGGCAGGGCCTCCTTCACGTAGCTCTCGCCGAAGTGCTCGAGCCCGCAGGCGGCCGCGGCACGGATCGTCTCGACGGAATGGGCCTTGGTAATGGCCAGCAATGTGACGGAGTCGACATCGCGCCCGGCACGTTCCACTGCCCGGCGCATCCTCTCGCGGACGGCCTGGATCCTGTCCGGCAAATTCTGCGGAACCCGTAACATATTGCTCACGGAACCCCTCCGTTATACTGCCAGCGCTTGCCGTGGCCGGTCGCGCGTGCGACCAATGTCCCGCCGTGGGAGCGCTGAAAGTCCCGAGGTTCCGCAATGGCCGTCGACATCGCGCAGCTCCTGGCGTTCGCCGTCAAGAACAACGCGTCTGACCTGCATCTGTCTTCCGGTGTGCCGCCGATGATCCGCGTCGACGGCGACATGAAGCGTATCAACATGCCGGCGCTCGCCCACAAGGAAGTGCACAGCATGGTGTACGACATCATGAACGACAAGCAGAGGAAGGCTTACGAGGAGTTCTTCGAAACGGACTTTTCATTCGAGATTCCCAAGCTCGCGCGCTTCCGCGTCAACGCGTTCAACCAGAACCGTGGCGCGGGCGCCGTGTTCCGCAACATCCCCTCGACCATCCTGTCGCTCGACGACCTGAACGCGCCGAAGATCTTCCGCGACCTGTGCATGCTGCCCCGGGGACTCGTGCTCGTGACCGGGCCCACCGGCTCCGGCAAGTCCACGACGCTCGCCGGGATGATCAACCACTGCAACGACAACCGTCCGGATCACATCATCACGATCGAGGATCCGATCGAGTTCGTGCACGAATCGAAGCGCTGCCTCGTGAACCAGCGCGAGGTCCATCGCGACACGCTCGGCTTCACCGAAGCGCTGCGCTCCGCGCTCCGCGAAGACCCGGACGTGGTGCTGGTCGGCGAAATGCGTGACCTGGAGACCATCCGTCTCGCGCTCACCGCCGCCGAGACCGGTCACCTCGTGTTCGGCACCCTGCATACGAGCTCCGCCGCGAAGACCATCGACCGCGTCGTCGACGTGTTCCCCGCCGCGGAAAAGGAGATGGTTCGCTCGATGCTGTCGGAGTCGCTGCGCGCGGTCATCTCGCAGACGCTCCTCAAGAAGAACGGCGGCGGACGCATTGCGGCCCACGAGATCATGATCGGTACACCCGCCATCCGTAACCTGATCCGCGAAGGCAAGATCGCGCAGATGTACTCCGCGATCCAGACGGGCCAGTCCGCCGGCATGCAGACTCTCGATCAATGCCTCACGGAGCTCGTCACCAAGGGGCAGATCAGCAAGGAAGAGGCGCGCTACAAGGCGCAGAACAAGGACGCCATCTAAGAAAGAGGAGCGCCTCCATGGATCGCGATCAAGCAATCAAACTGATGCAGGACCTCCTGCGCCGGGTGGTCGAGAAGAAGGCGTCGGACCTCTTCATCACCGCCGGCTTCCCGCCGGCCATCAAGATCGACGGCGAGATTCGTCCCCAGAGCGAGCGGGCGCTGACGACCGAGCAGTCTGCGACGCTCGTGCGCGCCATCATGAACGACCGCCAGACCAAGGAGTTCGACGCGTCGAAGGAGTGCAACTTCGCCATCGCGCCGCCCGGCATCGGCCGTTTCCGCGTCAGCGCGTTCGTGCAGCAGGCAGCCGTCGGCTGCGTCATCCGCCTGATCAACGCGAAGATCCCTACCTTCGAAGAGCTCGACCTGCCGCCCATCCTGAAGGAAGTCGTGCTCTCCAAGCGCGGCCTCGTGATCCTGGTCGGCGGCACCGGTTCGGGCAAGTCGACCTCGCTCGCCGCGATGGTGGGCTACCGCAACGAGAAGACGCGCGGGCACATCATTACCATCGAGGATCCGGTCGAATACGTTCACCAGCACAAGGGGTGCGTCATCACCCATCGCGAAGTCGGCGTGGACACGGACTCGTGGCACAGCGCGCTGAAGAATACGTTGCGCCAGGCGCCCGATGTCATCCTCATCGGCGAAATCCGCGACCGCGAGACCATGGAGCACGGCATTCAGTTCGCGGAAACCGGCCACCTGGTGCTGGCGACGTTGCACGCCAACAGCTCGAACCAGGCGCTCGACCGCATCATCAACTTCTTCCCGGACGAGCGCCGCGAGCAGCTCCTGATGGACCTGTCGCTGAATATTCGCGCGCTCGTCTCGCAGCGCCTGATCCCACGCGAGTCCGGCGCGGGCCGCATCGCCGCCACCGAGATCATGCTCAACTCGCCGCTGATCCAGGACCTGATCTTCAAGGGCGAAGTGGCCAAGATCAAAGAGGTGATGTCGCGCTCGACGCGTCTCGGCATGAAGACGTTCGACCAGTCGCTGTTCGAGCTCTACGAGACGGGCTTCATTTCCTACGAAGACGCGCTGCGTAACGCGGACTCGAAGAACGAGCTGCGCCTGCGCATCAAGCTGGAGAGCAAGCGCGAGGTCAAGAACATCGACGACGGCGGCGCACTGCGCATCGTCGAAGAAGAGCAAGGACGGGTCATCTGAACAAGCCAGGCACGAAAGCGAAAGCGGTCCCCATGTCGGGCAACGAACCCTCGGATCCAGGCTCGGAATCCGGACCGCAGGCCACCCTGTCGGCTTCCGGCACGTACGCCACGCTGTCCGGGGCGCCGGTGCCGACGCCGACGCTCAACACCAAGCCGCTCTTCAAGCTCATGGTGGAGAAGAAGGCCTCGGACCTGTTCTTCACCTCGAACGCGCCCGTGAAGATCAAGATCGAGGGCCAGATCTTTCCGGTGAACAAGCAGGTGCTGTCGCCGGAGACCGTGCGCCAGACGGCGCTGGCCCTGATGAACGCCGAGCAGCGCGAGCACTTCCTGCGCGAATGGGAGATCGATTTCGCGATCTCCGAAGCGGGGCTCGGGCGCTTCCGCGTCAACGTGTTCATGCAGCGCGGCTACCCCGCACTGGTCATGCGCTACATCACCGCGGACATGCCGAAGCTCGATGCGCTCGGCCTGCCGGAGGTGATGCGCGATCTCATCATGCAGAAACGCGGGCTGGTCATGATGGTGGGCGCAACGGGCTCGGGCAAATCCACCTCGATTGCGGCCATGATCAATTACCGCAACGAGAACTCCTCCGATCACATCGTCACGATCGAGGACCCGATCGAGTTCCTGCACACGAACAAGCGCTCCATCGTCAACCAGCGCGAAGTCGGGCTCGATACCAAGAGCTACTCACGCGCGCTACGCGGCGTGATGCGCGCTGCGCCGGACGTGATCCTCATCGGCGAGGTGCGTGACCGCGAGAGTATGGAAGCGGCGATCAATCTCGCCGGCACGGGCCACCTGGTGCTGGCCACGCTCCACGCCAACAACTGTGCGGAAGCCCTGGACCGCATCATCAACATGTTCCCGCGCGATCAGCATTCGCAGATCTTCCTGGACCTGTCGCAGTACCTGCGGGCGCTCATGGGCCAGCGTCTGGTGATGGGCAAGGACGGCAAGCGCTGCGCGGCCGTGGAAATCATGCTGAACACGCCGCATATCGCCGAGCTGGTCAAGAAGGGCGACGTCACCTCCATCAAGGAGGCCATCGCGCAGAGCGGCGAGCGGGACATCCAGAGCTTCGACGCCGCGCTCCATCTGCTCTACAAGCAGAGCCGCATCGAGCTGGAAGAGGCGCTGGCCAACGCCGATTCGCGCACCAACCTCGAAGCGAAGATTAACTTCGGTTAAACCGAAGCCTGCTCAGAACACGGTCAGAGCGTCGAACACCGGCCCGTCCACGCAGACGCGCTTCATCGCGGGCCCGTCCGGCGTCTTGACCAACACGGTGCAGCCTGCACAGCCGCCTACCGCGCAGGCCATGAATTCTTCCAGCGAAACCTGACACGCCACACTGTGCTTGCGCGCGAGGCGAGCCGTCGCTTCCAGCATCGGCGTCGGCCCGCAGGAGAAAATCTCCATCTGGGCAAGCTCGCCCGGTCCGAGCGATGACAGCCACGCATCGGCCAGCTCGGTCACGACCCCATCGAAACATCCGGGAAAGTCCGACCGGCTGGCAAGCCGACTCGCCACGCCCCACTCATCCAGCATCGGCATGCACGCAATCGTTCCTGCTGGCATCCCGTGCACCAGAATCTGCGACGGCCGCGTCCGGAACGGAAACGGAATCTCCGATCCCATGAGCACGAGCGGTTTCCAGTCCGCATCCCTGCGCTCTCTCAGCCGCTCGGCGAGGAAAATCATCGGGGGAATGCCCACACCGCCGCCGATGAGCAACGCGCGCGGCTTCTCCGGGTGAGGTACGAATCCATGCCCGATCGGCCCGAGGATGCTCACCGTGTCCCCGGCCTTGCGCGCGGCCAGTGCATGCAGCCCCGTGCCGACCACTTTGTAGAGCATCTCGATCCAGCCGGCCCGCGCGTCGGCCCGCATGATCGATAACGGCCGCCGCATCGGGATCGTGGGATCGCAGCTCACGTGCGCGAAGCTGCCGGCTTCGGCACGACCCGCACACAGCGGCGCCTCGACGCGGATGACGTACTGCTCCCCGTCGAACGCCTTCTGATCGAGAACGCGTCCGTCTTCGAGGAAAATCGTACCGCGATTGCCGGATCGCGCTGGCTCGGTCGAGCTCATGCAGTGGCGGCCCGCTCCATCACGGTTTCGAGCACGGCCATGCGCACGGCCACCCCGTTCCGCACCTGGTCGCGGATCACGGACTGGGGCCCGTCCGCGACGTCCGAAGCGATCTCGATTCCGCGGTTCATCGGCTGCGGGTGCATGACGATGGCGTCGGGCTTGGCGACGGCGAGCCGCTCTGGCGTCAGGCCGTACTTGCTGAAATAGCGGTCCGCGTCTGGCAGGGCTGCATGCGTCATGCGCTCCTTCTGGATACGCAACATCATGACGACGTCCGCATCCTTCAGTCCGGCTTTCAGCGTCGCGTGGCGGGTGCAGCCCACGAACTCATTGTCCTTCGGCATGAATGCCGGCGGCGCGATGATCCTGAGGTCCGGCACGCCGAGCGCACGAAACACCTGGTACGCCGAGCGCGCGACGCGCGAGTGCTGGATGTCCCCGACGATCGCGACGCTGAGATGATCGAAGCCCTTCTTGTGTTGGCGCACGGTGAGCGCGTCCAGCAGCCCCTGGGTCGGATGTGACAGATGCGCTTCCCCGGCTGAGAGCACGCTCACATGCGGGGACACGTTGTTCGCCACTAGCGCGAGCACCCCCGCCTCGGCTTCGCGGATGACGAGCACATCCACGTGCAGCGCTTCGAGGGTGAATACCGTGTCCAGCATGCTCTCGCCCTTCACGCGCGAAGACAGCTGCACTTCGAGATTCGCGACATCGGCACCGAGCCGCTTGGCCGCCAGCTCGAACGACACGCGCGTTCGCGTGGAGGGTTCGGTGAAGAGGTTCGCGACGGTGACGCCTTTCAACGTCTGGCTGGCGGCAGGCCGCTGGCCGAGGGGGCGGACGAAGCCCTGTGCGCGCTCGAGAAGCGCGCGGATCTGCGCAACCGGCAAGCCTTCCAGGGTCAGGAGATGCCTGAGCGATCCGTCGCGACGAAACTGATTGACCTCCGTGCCATCGCCGGCCGGTTGCGAATTCATCGGTACGGAAAGCTCCGCGGCGCCTGCCATCGTTCGATCCTCCTCAACTCCCGCTCACCCACTATCGCTCTCACCTGCGAGCCACCGTTCGAGAATCACGGCGGCCGCTGCGCTGTCCACGTCCTCGCGACGCACCCGCCGTTTCCGTGCACCGCTCGCGCGCTGCGCCTTCAGGCGCTCGCTCGCGTGGAGCGAGGAGAAGCGCTCATCGACTCGGTGCACGGGAAGTCCGAAGCGGCGTTCCAGCTCGGCGGCGAAGCCGTCGGCGGCCGTCGCGAGGGGCCCGGGGGAACCGTCGGCATTATACGGAGCGCCGACGACCAGTAGGTGCGGCTGAAGGGAGCGGATCTCGCGTTCGATGCCGGCCCAGTCCGGACCCGAGGTGCTGACGCCGACTGCCGGACGCGGCCCGGCGGTCGCCGTCACGGTGTCCCCGGAGGCAATGCCGATTCGTCGCAACCCGAAATCGAAGGCGAGAACCGTCTGTACGGCGCTCATTCCAGCGGTTGCGCCTCAGGCATGCCCTGCCACGCGGCTCATCATGTTCATGTCGATGCCGAGCAGGCGCCAAGCGGCATTCCACCGGTCTTCGTAGGGCAGATCGAAAACCATTCCGGCATCGATGGGCATCGAGAGCCAGGAGTTCTCGCGGATCTCGTGTTCGAGCTGACCCGCTTCCCACCCGGCATAACCGAGCGCGATGAATGCATCTTCGGGTCCCTCGCCGCGCGCCATGGCGGCGAGCACGTCACGCGATGTGGTGACCTGCACCGTGTCCGATACCCGGTGCGAGTGATCCCACTTGCCGCCCGGCCGATGCAGGACGAAACCGCGATCGGTATTCACCGGGCCGCCGCGGAGCACCGGCTTGGTCGCGATCGCTTCGCTCGCCGGTGCGATGTTGAGCTGCATGAGCACTTCCTGGAGCTTCATCGGCAACGGCTTGTTGACGACGATGCCGAGCGCGCCCTTGTCCGTGTGCTCGCAGACCACCGTCACCGTCTGCGCGAAATTCGGATCCGCGAGGGTCGGCATGGCGATCAGCAGGTGATTCGTCAGGGTGGTGCCGCTCATGCCGTGAGTATGGCATGGCGCGCAGCGGTCTCAACGGACAGTCGAAACGGATCCTGCCTCGACTCTGCCGCCGACGAACTGCCACTCGTAGGCGAATCGCAACACTCGATACTCTTTCGCCACGTCCGGCGGGAAGGGATCGAACGGGCTCGCGAGCTTGAGAATCGCGAGCGCCGCCTGGTCGAGCTCCGGGAAGCCGCTGGACGTGCGCACGACCGCCTTCTCGAGCTTGCCGGTCGAATCGATCGCCACCTCGAGCACCGGGCTCGCGGTGACGCCGTTGCGACGTGCCGCCGTCGGGTAGTTCAGGGTGCCGATCTGCTCCACTTTGCGGCGCCACGCGTCGAGATAGGGCGCGAGTGTCGAGGCACGGGTGTCTGGGGTAATCCACAGCTCATCGCGCTGTGGACCGCGCAACTGCGCGGGCCCAGCCTCATCCTGCGGTCCAGGCTGATCCGCGGGCTGCTCAGGCAGCAACGCCGGCGCGTTCTTCACGGTCCCGGACTCACCGGAGTCCATCATGTAGCGCACGTCAGCGCTCCATGCGAGCGTCGTCAGGATGCGTTCGTTGCGGCTGCCCGACGCAGAGCCCTTCGGGCCGAGAGAGGTGCCGTCTTCGGTACCGTCCTGCGCCGGGATGGGCACGGATGAAGCTTTATTGCGCGGTGGCACGGGCTCGCGGGTGTTGCCCGAGCCGCGCTGCGTTCGCTGAGCGAGATAGGTTGCGGTGTCGTTGCGATCCGCCTCGGGCAACTCGTCCGAGGTGAGCAGCACATCCAGGCCGGGCGCGCCGCTGCCTTCGTCAGCGCTGGCGCTGAACGTGATGCCGAGAATGACGATGGCGTGGAGCAGCCCTGCCAGGAACAGGGTCGTCAGCAGGCGGTCCCGCACCGGCGCGATTCCTTCGCGCAAGCTCAAACTCTTGGAAGCCACGGAACCAGTATAGCCGCGGGTCTGCCGCGGGCGCGTGAGGCCAATCGCAGACAGGCTGCGGATACCCGAAACGCCGAAAAGGCGGCCGTTATGAGCTAAGGCGACGTGCGATTGCACCCATCAGCATGTCGCCGATGTTCAGGCTGAACTGCTTGTCGAGCTCACGTATGCCGGTGGGGCTCGTCACGTTGATCTCCGTGACGAAGCCGCCGATGACATCGAGTCCCACGAAGACCATGCCCTTGGCCGCCAGCGCCGGGCCGATCTGGCCGGCAAGCCACCGGTCGCGCTCATTCAGCGGCCGGCCGACACCCTTGGCGCCGGCCGCGAGATTGCCGCGGTTGTCCGTCGCCGAGGGAATGCGCGCCAACGCGTACGGCACCGGCTCCCCGTCGATCAGCAACACGCGCGAGTCGCCACTCTCGACGATCTCCGGCAGATACCGCTGGACGATCGCGAAACGCTGCCCGTATTCGGTGAGCGTCTCGAAGACGACGTTCATGTTCTTGTCGTTCTGCTCGACGACGAAAATCGAGCGGCCGCCCATGCCGTGCAACGGCTTGCAGACGATCTTTCCGTGCTCACGGAGGAAAGCCTCCATGTCAGCCATGTCGCGCGTGATCAGCGTGGGCGCGCAGCACTGCGGAAACCACGCCGTGTACACCTTTTCGTTCATGTCGCGCAGGCCCTGTGGCCGATTCACGACCAGCACACCGGCGCTTTCCGCGCGCTCGAGGATGTACGTCGTGTAGATGTACTCCGTATCGAACGGCGGGTCCTTGCGCATCAGGATGCAGTCGAGCGTTTCGAGCGGCTCGGTGCGCACCTCGCCGAGCGTGAACCATGCGGCTGGGTCGGGCCGCACGGTGAGCGGCCGCGTGCGGGCGAGCGCCTTGCCGTCGCGGAGGGCAAGATCGCGCTGCTCCATGTACACGAGCTCGAAGCCACGCGCCTGCGCAGCGAGTAACATCGCGAGCGTCGAATCCTTGGCGTACTTGATGTGCGCGATCGGATCCATGACGACGCCGAGACGGACGGGGTGGTTCATGCGAATTCCATTATGCTGCCGAGTCGCGAATATGTCCGTTGAGCGTGAGACACAGCTCTCACCTGCGCTGCCGATACACGAAAACGTGACGTGTGTGGCATCGCCAAGGTTATACCGATATGTTAAAACCGCGCTGCGCTTGCCATCGGTACAGCCACCATACGCAGGTGGGCATCGACGGTGTGTGGACCTTCGATGTGGGCCTAATGTGGACAACCGTTGGAGCGGAAGTGGGAGTCGCCTGACGTGAGCGGCAGCAACGCAAAGCTTCAGGGCCTTAAGGTCCTGGTGATCGACGACAGCAAAACCATTCGCCGAACCGCCGAGACGCTTCTCGCCAAGGAGGGGTGTGAGGTGTTCACGGCCATCGACGGGTTCGATGCGCTCGCGAAGATCGCGGATCATCAACCGGACATCGTGTTCGTGGACATCATGATGCCGCGGCTCGATGGCTATCAGACCTGTTCCCTCATCAAGCACAACAAGGTATTTCGCGCGATCCCCGTGATCATGCTGTCCTCGAAGGACGGCCTGTTCGACCGGGCGCGTGGCCGCATCGTGGGTTCCGAGCATTACCTGACAAAGCCGTTCACCAAGGACGAGCTCTTGAGTGCGATCGAGACGCACATCGGGAGATGATGGACATGGCGCTCATTTTGATCGTCGACGACTCGCCGACCGAGGTGCACGTCATGCAGAAGGCCCTCGAGCGGCATGGCTACAAGACAGCCGCCGCCGCGGACGGCGCCGAAGGCGTGCGTCTCGCGCGCGAGATGGCGCCGGACCTCATCTTCATGGACATCGTGATGCCCGGCATGAACGGCTACCAGGCCACGCGCACGCTGGCCAACGACCCGAAGACACGCACCATCCCGATCATCATGGTGACCTCGAAGGGCCAGGAGACCGATCGGATCTGGGGGCTGCGCCAGGGTGCCATCGACTACATGGTGAAGCCCGTCTCTCCCGACCAGCTGGTCGCGAAGGCGCAGGCCACGCTCGCCGGTTGAGGCGACCGGCATCATGACCGACGGCGTTTCGCTCAAGAGCCTGCGCGACCGACCTTTCGAGCTGCTCGCGGAGCTCGAGCGCCGCGGCCGGCAGCTGTCTGCGCAGGTGGCGCAGGAAGGCACGACGGGGCGCGAATGGGTTGGCGTCGCCATGCGCATGGCGGGCGAGCTGTACCTGGTGGCCCGCGAGGAGACGCGCGAAGTGCTGAGCATGCCCAACGCGCTCACGCGCGTGCCGGGTGCGAAGTCGTGGATCAAGGGTCTCGCGAACGTGCGCGGCCAGTTGCTCCCGATAGTCGATTTGCGCCAGTTCCTCGGGAGCGGCGTGACACCGATGACGCGCAACACGCGCATCATCGTGGTGAACCACCGCGAAATCCCCGCGGGGCTGGTAGTGGATGAAGTGCTCGGCTTCCGTCGTTTTGCGGAAGGCGAGTTTTCGGGCGACGCGCCGCCGACCGTGGCACGTTGCGAACGGTACCTCGCCGGCGCGTTTCGCCGCGGGGCGGAACAATGGCCCGTGTTGAGCCTGAGGCAGATTCTCGAGAGCACGAGTTTCTCGGAGGCGGCGGCATGAGCAGGAGGACGATGCGGCGATGACGGCTCCGGCGACACCCGCACAGAAAGGACGCGGACTCGATCTGCTGATCGTGATCGCGGCCCTGCTCGCGCTCGGCAGTGCTGCGGCGTGGTTTCTCGTCAGCCGGAGCGGCGCGTCGCAGACGACCTCCAGCGTACCGACCGAGGAGCTCAATGGCATCGCGCTCGACGCGCAGGGTGCCGCCGCGGGTGACGAAAACGCGCTCGCGAGCCTGCAGAAAGAAGTGGAACGTCTGCGCAAGGCGTCCCGCGAGAACGAGGATGCAGTCTGGGCCCAGGATCCGAAGCTCGCTCGCGTCATCAACAATGCCACCGTCGTGCTTCAGGCACGCACCGCCCTCGCGGACGCGGCCTCGGCCGCACGTGAAGCGCGCGAGCTGGTGCCGAAGCTGCTTGCCGAGATCGGCACACTCGCCAGCAATCTGAACGGCGCGTCGCTCGAGGCGGCGGTGCGTCCGCTCGAGCGGTTCGAAGTACGCGCCCAGCGCCTGCAGCTCGACGTCAACGCGCTCGCCACCGGCACGACGAATCCGAGTCAGGCCGCACAGCGCCTCGCGGAAAGCTCGGACTATCTCGCGCAGGTCATCAAGGGTTTTCAGGGTACGGACACGGGTCTCGGCCTGCCGAAGGCCACCGGTGCCGATGCCCAGCAGCGGTTGAAGGTTGTCGATAGCCTCTACAGCGACCTCGGCGCGGTGGTCCGGCGCGCGGTGAACGCGGCCCCGGCGCTGCCGGCAGCCCAGTCGGCTGCCAAGTCGGTTACCGAGGATGCGCGCGGCCTGGCGATCACGGCAGGACGCGGCGGTTTCGACGCCGCCCAGGCCCAGCAGAATCCGCTCACTTATCTACCCATCGCCCTGGCGCTCGGTGCGCTGCTTGCGGTGGTGCTCGTGTGGATCGGCATCAAGCGCCTGCGGGACACGGTGGACCGTTATCGGCTCGCCATGGAAACCCAGCGCAAGGAAACGGACCGCAACCAGCAGGCCATTCTGCGGCTCCTCGACGAGCTGTCGAGCCTCGCGGACGGCGACCTCACCGTGCAGGCCACCGTCACCGAGGACATCACCGGCGCCATCGCGGATTCCATCAACTACGCGGTGGACGCCCTGCGCGGCCTCGTCACCACGATCAACCAGTCCGCCATCCATCTCGACAGCGCGGCTCGCCAGACGCAGGCGCTGTCTGCGCACCTCGCAAAGGCGAGCGGCGCGCAGGCGAAGCAGATCTCGTCGGCCACCGAGTCCGCCGGCGGCATGGCCGCTGCGACCGAGGAAGTCTCGGGCAACGCCGAACGCGCGGCAGACGTGGCGCGGCATTCGGTCGAAGTGGCGCACAAAGGTGGCGATGCCGTACGACGCACGATCGACGGCATGAACACCATCCGCGAGACGATCCAGGAGACCTCGAAGCGCATCAAGCGTCTGGGCGAGAGCTCGCAGGAGATCGGCAACATCGTCGAGCTGATCAACGACATCGCCGAGCAGACCAATATTCTCGCGCTCAACGCCTCGATCCAGGCCTCGATGGCCGGCGAAGCGGGTCGCGGTTTTGCGGTGGTGGCGGACGAAGTTCAGCGTCTCGCCGAGCGCGCCGCCAACGCCACCAAGCAGATTGAAGTGCTCGTGCGCACCATTCAGACGGACACGAACGAGGCCGTGGTGTCCATGGAGCGCAGCACGACGGACGTGGTGGGTGGGGCACTGCTCGCCGAGAACGCGGGCGCCGCGCTCGAAGAGATCGAGCAGGTGTCCAACCAGATCGCGAGTCTCGTGCAGAACATTTCCGGCAGCTCGCGTCAGCAGACTGCAGCCGCTCAGAACATTGCGCGTAACATGGGTGTATTGAAAGAGATCAGCACCCAGACAACCGATTCGACGAACGCGACCTCGGCCGCCATCGCGAAACTGGCCGAGCTGTCGTCCGGGCTGCGTAAGTCCGCGGCCGGTTTCCGGCTGCCGGGCACCACCACCGAGCCGACCCTAACGCCTTCCGCGACGGGCCAGTATCGGCGCGTGGAGGAAGCAGCCAAGACCGCGGCCTCCGCCGTGCGTCCCGTGTCCGTGGCGGGCGGCAGTTGAGCTAGCGCATGCCTGACGTCGCCTCCCAGACGTTCGACTTCGTCGGTCGCGAGCTGAACGCAACGCTCGGCGAGGCGCGCAGCGCGCTCGAGAATTACGTCGAGCAGCCGGACAACCTCACGCTTCTCGAGCGATGCAAGCAGGAGCTGCACCAGGTGCAGGGCGTTCTGCGCGTGCTCGAGATTTACGGCGCGGCGCTGCTCGCCGAAGAAATGGAGCAGGTCACCGGATACCTGCTGGCGACAGCTGCTGAGCGCAAGAACCAGGCGGAGAGCCTCGACGCGCTGATGCGCGCGATGGTGCAGCTCCCGAGCTATCTCGAACGCGTGCTCGCTGGCGGACGCGATCTTGCCCTCGTTCTGCTGCCACTGTTGAACGATCTCCGAGCCGTCCGCGGTAGCGCGCTGCTCTCCGAAGGCACGCTGCTCCTGCTGAATCTGAAGTCCGACAAGCAGGCGCAGCCTGTGGCGTCGGCGCCGGGTGAGCCGCCGCTCAACGTCGAGCAATGGGCGCGGCGGCTGCGAGCGCGCTTCCAGGTGGGACTCATCGGCTGGATTCGTGGCGAACGCATCGAGCAAAACCTCGAGATCCTCGCGGCCGTGGCGCAGAAGCTGGAGCAGATCGCCACGCGCCAGCCGCTGTTCCAGCTCTGGTGGGTCGTTGGCGCGGTCATCGAAGCCCTGCAGGAAAACGGGCTCGAGGGCGGCGTTTCGGTCAAGCGCCTGCTCGGCCTCGCGGATCGCGAGATCAAGCGGCTGTACGAGCAGGGTGAGGCGCGCTACACGCAGACCCCGCCCGTCGAGCTCCTGAACAACCTTCTTTATTACGTGGGGCGCGCCGAAACCTCCGGTCCGCGCGTCACCGCCGTGCGCGCTTCGTTCCGGCTCTCGGAACTGTTGCCCGTGGACGAAGCGGTCGAGCAGGAGCGCGAAAACCTCTCCGCACCCAGCGTCAAGCTGATGCAGACGGTCGCCGCGGCCATCCGCGAGGACCTCGGCAAGGTCAAGGACGTTCTGGACATCTTCGTGCGTCGGGGCGCCGCCCAGCCGCAGGAGCTCGCCTCGCAAGTGGAGATGCTCCGCAAGATCGGTGACACGCTCGGCGTGCTCGGCCTCGGCGAGCTGCGGGCGAGCGTGCAGAGCGAGACGGAACGGCTCGAGAAGATCGTTACTGGCAAGCTCACCGCGGACGAATCCACGCTGGTCGAGATCGCCGCTACGCTCATCAGCGTCGAGGACCGCCTCGACGATCGCCTCGTCGGCATGATCATGCCGCGCGCTGCGACGACCGGGCAACATGCGGACGACGCCGAATTCCGCCAGGTCCAAGGCGCGGTGCTGCGGGAGTGCATCCTGAATCTGGCGCGGGTCAAGGAAGCGATTGCGCAGAACGTCGGCGGTGTGCTGGATGCCGCCGGTCTCGATAGCTGGCAGGACCTGATGCGCGGCCTGAAGGCGGCGCTGCTGATGCTCGGCAAGACTCGCGCGGTGGAAATCATCGACGAGATCACCACGCAGCTCAAACGCGTGATGCAGCCGGGCGTCGGAGGCCTGCCTCCTGGCTTCGTGGATCGGCTTGCTGACGCCATCGTCAGCGTCGAGTACTACATGGAAACGCTCCAGGCCGGTCGCAGCGACCCCTGGTACATGCTCGATAACGCGCATTCGTGCCTCGAGATGCTGGCCACGGCGACTGCGCCATCCGTGCCGACGGTAGCGCCACTCGATCCGTCCGCATTCGCTCGCACGCTGCAGATTCCTGTTGCTGGCGGCAGCGCTGGCGAGGCGCACGTGCAGACAGACGTGGGAGTCTCGCCGCCAACACTGGCGGCTCGCTCCGCTCCGCTGGCGGAAACGGCAGATCCGGAGCTCGTGAACCTGTTCATCGAGGAAGCGCGCGAGGAGCTCGCCAAGATCCAGCGCTTCTATCCCGGCTGGGAGCAGAACCCGCTGGAGCACGACAGTCTCGTCACCATTCGCCGCTCGTTCCACACGCTGAAGGGCAGCGGTCGCATGGTGGGCGCGCGCGATCTGAGCGAGTTCGCGTGGTCCATCGAGAATCTGCTCAACCGTTTGCTCGACAACACGGTCACGCGCTCGCCGCCCATCCTCGCAGTGCTGCGGGACGCGGTGAACGCGCTTCCGGCGCTCATCGATCAACTCGAAACCGGCCGCGCCCCGCAGGGGGACGTCGCCGGCATCGTGGCACGCGCACACGGCCTCGCCTCAACAAAACCACCACCGGCACGGCCCGCCTCAGAGGACGAACGAGCGGCGGCCGCCGAAAAAAAAGTCGCGGCGCCGCCGCCGGAATCGGCCGCGGCGCTCGCAGGTTCTGAAGCAAGGGTCGCGATGCCCCCCCATGATCCCGCGCCCTCTGGTGAAGCCTCCGCGCCCGCCACGGCGGAGCAGGCCGGGGCGGCGGATTCCTCGCAGCTCGGTTCGGACGATCTTTTGCGCGACATCTATTCGCGCGAGACGGGCTCGCACGTCGCCACGGTGCGTGCGTATATCGAGCGCGAACGGGATCGTCCGGGCCCGCACATCCTGACGGAAGACGTTTATCGGGCCTGCCACACGCTATCCGGCAGCTCGAAGATGGCCGAGGCACGCCATGGCATCCGGCTCGCCGAGCCGCTCGATCACTGGCTGCGCAAGGCCTTCAACAGCGGCCTGGGGATTCTCACCGAAGACCTGACGCTGCTGTCGGACTGCATGACGGCGATGGAATCCGTTGCCGCACATCTCGATGAGTCCACCGGGTATTTCATGACGCACGAGGGGCTGCGCGCCCGCATCCATCAGGCCGAGAGTGCACTGGATGCGCGGATCACCGAAGCGTCACGAATCGCGGCGGCAGAAGAAGCCGCGCGTGCATCGTCCGAAAACGAGCCCGAAGCGGCGGCCGAGGTGGGCGAAGTGGGCATCGAAGACTCGATGATCGAGTCGGTCGTGCTCGAGGAAGACAGCGTCAAGCTCGATGAGCTCGAGCCGGCGACCCTCGAATCGGTGGTGCTCTCCTCTGACGAGAGCCTGCCCGGTGACAATGGGGACACCGCGCTGGTCAACGTTTCAGGTTTCCCCGATTCGGGTGTGGCGAAGCTCGATGCGGCGGACGGCGCGGCACCGGCGATTACGGCTGCCGACCTGGACGACGTCGACGACGATGAGCCGCCTGTCTATCACAGCGACTTCGATCATGAAGTGGCTGCCATCTTCACGGATGAGGCTACCGAGCTGATCGATACCTCGGAGCACGCGCTCTCCGACTGGCGCGCGAACCCCGAGAGCGAGGAACACCGTTCGGCTCTGAAGCGCCCCATGCACACCCTCAAGGGTGGTGCACGCATGGCCGGCATCGTGCCGATGGGCGACCTCAGCCACGAGATGGAAACGCTCGTGATGCAGGTGGACAGCGGAGTCGTTCCCGCGAACGAGACCATGTTCAGCGTCCTGCAAGGCTGCCTCGACGAGCTGGCACGCATGCGGGACGCGGTGGCGGGTGGCCAGCCTGTCGCCCACGCACGCAAGCACATTTCCAGAATTCACGCGCTCTCGCGCAAGCCGCCCGCCGCGCCCGCGAAGCTTGCTGCCGCCGAGCCTTCAGAGCGCGCCGCGCCGTTTGCGCGCACAACCGCTGCGTTCGCCTCTGACGCAGCCAGTTCGAAGGCTGTAGCGGCTAGTTTGGGCGCCTCCGATTCCGCCGCGCCCGGCGATTCTTTCGAGGCTTCGCGCCAAGGTGCGCGCTCTGGCCTTGTCGAAGCCGCAGACGCAGCCGACGCGCCATCGAAGTCGGCGCTCGCAGAATCCGCACTCGCAGGTGATTACGTCGAACCGGGTCACGCCGGCCACGAGCGCCCTGCCGCGCCCGCGCTCGGCGAAAGCGCGCTCGGCCCGATCGCCGTGCCATCTGCGCCCGAGCCTTCGACAGCGGACGGCGAGCCGCATCGCGAGGCTCCGCGGCCTTGGGAATCGGCAGCACAGTCGCCGGCGCACGAGAGCGCCCCGGCCAGCGCGCCCAGCTCAGATGAACCTGTAGTGCCGTTCGTCGAGCGCCGCTCGTCAGCGCCCATCGCCGCACGCGCAATTTTCCCGGCGCCCAAACCATCCGACGGTGAGGACCACATCGCCGCGCCACTCCCGGTACCTCCAGGGCGCGAGCCCGTGGCGCCGGCGACAGATCGCCCGGAAATGGCCCGTGTCGACGCCGAACTGCTCGACACGCTGCTCAACACCGCCGGTGAAGTCAGCATCGCGCGCGCTCGCCTCGAGCAGCAGATGGGCTCGATCGAGTTTAACCTCGGCGAGCTCTCGCGCACGGTCACGCGTCTGAAGGAACAGCTCCGCAAGCTCGAGATCGAGACGGAAGCACAGATCCTCCACCGTCACGAGGACGACGTCGGCTCGGCCCACCGCAGCGACTTCGACCCGCTGGAGCTCGACCGCTACTCCTCGATCCAGCAGTTCTCGCGTGCTCTCGCCGAAACCGCGAACGACGTGGCGAGCATCCAGGGCCTGCTCGAAACCCTTTCGGGGGACACGCAGAACCTCCTGCAGCAGCAGGCCCGCACGATCACCGAATTGCAGAACGGCCTCATGCGTACGCGCATGGTTCCGTTCCAGCGCCACGTGCAGCGACTCGCGCGCATCGTGCGCCAGGCCGCCGCCGACACGGGCAAGCGCGCCGAGCTCATCGTCGAGGGCGCCGCCGGCGAGCTGGACCGGCAGGTTCTCGAACGCATGCTGCCGCCGTTCGAGCACATGCTCCGTAACTCCGTCGTCCACGGCATCGAGAAGCCGGACGAACGAGTGTCGCGCGGCAAGTCCGACGTGGGCCGCATCAAGCTCGAGCTCCATCGCGAAGGCGCCGAGGTGATGGTGCGCCTGTCGGACGACGGCGCCGGCATGAATCTGAAAGCGATCCGCGACAAGGGCGCGGCGCTCGGCCTGATTCCGGAAGGGCACACGCTGAGCGACGAGGATGCGATGCAGCTCATCCTCGAGCCCGGGTTCTCGACGGCCGGTACGATCACGCAGCAGGCCGGCCGCGGCGTCGGCATGGACGTGGTGGCCACCGAGATCAAGCGCCTCGGCGGCGCGCTCCACATGGAGACGCGCGCGGGCGAGGGCACGCAGTTCACCATCCGCCTGCCGTTCACGCTTGCCATCAGCCACGCGCTCGTCGTGCGTACGGGCGAAGAGTTCTACGCACTGCCGCTGCCCACCGTCGAAGGTGTGCTGCGTCTGTCGAAGAGCGAAGTCTCGGCCCACCTCGGGCGGGATGCCGCGACCTTCGATTACAACGGCCAGAAGTACCGCTTCCAGAACCTGGCCGTCTTCGTCGGCCTCGAACCGCAGCCGCTCCCCGAGCAGGACGTCACGATTCCGGTCGTGCTGGTGCGCGCGGGCGAACACTCCACCGGTCTCATCGCGGACGAGCTCGTCGGCAGCCGCGAAATCGTGGTGAAGTCCGTCGGCCCCCAGATCTCCTCTATCCGTGGCATCTCAGGCGCCACCATCCTTGGTGACGGCCGCATCGTCGTCATTCTCGATATCGGCGCGCTGGTGCGTGGCGAGTGGCGCGGCCGCGCACAGCCTGTACAGCGGGAAAAGACGGATCGCCGGACGTTCGCGATGGTGGTGGACGACTCGATCACCGTCCGCCGCGTGACGCAGCGATTGCTCGAACGGAATGGCATGCGCGTGCTGACGGCGCGAGACGGCCTGGACGCTGTGGGTCTGCTCCAGGACAACACACCGGACATCATCCTGCTCGACATCGAAATGCCGCGTATGGATGGCTATGAAGTCGCCGCGCACGTGCGCAACGATCCGCGCCTCGCGGACGTGCCGATCATCATGATCACCTCGCGCGTGGGCGAGAAGCATCGCGCGCGCGCTATCGAGCTGGGCGTGAACGACTACCTCGGCAAGCCGTACCAGGAAGCGCAGCTGCTCGATGCCATCGCGCCGCTGGTCGAGAAGCACCGCATGAGCCAGGGCGCGCGCCGGCTGGCGGAAGGATAGACGGCACTCGCCATGGCTGAACGCGTCACCGAGATCTATTCCCTGCTGATTCCCGTCGTCGACGGACGGCTCATCATTCCGCGCGCCTGCGTCGCGGAGGTGATTGGGTTTGTTTCACCATCCGAAATGACGGGCGCGCCGCCCTGGTACGTGGGTCTCGTTCCGTGGAACGGACGGCAGATTCCGCTCGTATCCTTCGAAGGTGCGTGCGGCAACAACATTCCGCCGGCTTCTGGGCGCACACGCATCGTCGTGTTTCCCTGCATGGGAACGCGCGTCGACGCTGGCTACTTCGGCATCGTCTCGCAGGGCTTCCCGCAGCTCGTGCGCGTCAGCTCGGACGTGGTGCGGCCGGACAACTCGCGTGTGTTTCCGGAACGCGCACCGATCATCTGTCAGGTGCGCATGGTGAACGAAGCTCCGCTGGTGCCGGACCTCGATCGCCTCGAAGAGATGATCGCCGACGAAACGCGCATCAGCGCGTAGGCTTTTTCGCCTGCCCGTATACGGACGCAATACCTGCGGGCTGAGCCGCAGTCTCTCCGGGCTCCGTTGCATGTGAACGTTTGGACGGCGGCACGCCGAAGCGGATCGGCACGGTGTAAGCGTCTTCGTTCTTTGCGAAGGCCATCCCGTTCACGGACGCAGAGCTGCCCCCGCACAACTCGAGCTTTGGCAGCTTCGGCAGATTCACGTCCTGGGTCGCGATCTCGACCTCCACTTGCCTCACAGGCACGTTGAGCGCGCCGGCCATGCGGGTCACCAGGCCTTCGACCTCTCCTGCAAAGTCCCCGCGCAGCGAAGCATCGCGCTTCAGATAGTAGGTGGTCAGGTAGCGCGCCAGCGCCGAGGACTTCTGGATTTCCCGGTTCACCAGTTCCTGCTCGTTGGCGAACGTGAAGAACGAGCTCGTGGACAGATAGTCGAGAAAGTCGCTCGGTACGGCAGGCTCGTCCGGATGGATGGCGCGCGTGCGCACCTTCAGGACATCCCCAGCACGTTCGATCGAAACGTCCGCCAGCTCCAGCTCGTAAGACAGCTTGGCGGGCCACGCGATGAAGAGCTCGGGATCGACGCCGGCCACGCTCGGACACGCGCGATACCACACGGCTACCTGGCGCTCGTGCTCGATGATCGCGTGCGTACGCATCTGCGTGACCATCACGTTGATCGGATCGACGATCTCCGGCTTCGGCTTGTAGTACATCCGGGCCGCGACTGCGCCCAGCACGAGCGCCAGCAGGGCAATGACGACGTATCTCATGTCACAAGTCTCCGAAATCGTGCTGGAGCGCGGCAAGTGCAGCGATCGCGGCGGTCTCGGTGCGGAGAATACGCGGCCCAAGTTGTACGGGCTTGAAGCCAGCGCGGATCGCCGCCTCTTCCTCGTTGTCGGCCAGGCCGCCTTCGGGGCCGATGAGCAGCGTGATGGCGGTTGGCCGAGGCAGGTCCCGCGCGCGTAACGAGGCGGACGGGGACAACAATAAGCGCATCATCTGCACATCGCTCGCACGAATGGCTGCGAAAAAATTCGCCGGCGCCGTGACTTCAGGGACCTGATTGCGGCCGCATTGTTCGCACGCCGCGATTGCGATCCCGCGCCAATGCTGGAGTTTTCGCTCACTCTGCCGCTCGTCCAGGCGCACCACGCTCCGTTCCGTGAGCACGGGCACGATGCGCCGGACGCCGAGCTCAGTTGCTTTCTGCACCACCCAGTCCATCCGTTCGCCGCGTGAGATGCCCTGCGCGAGCGTCAGGTCGAGCGCGGATTCCCGCTCGACAGCGCGATGCTCGCGAACTTCGACCTGCACGGCATCTTTGCGGAAACCCGTGATGCGCGCGTCGTACTCGCCGCCCCGGCCGTCGAAGAGCGTGAGCGCATCACCTTCGCGCAAGCGCAGGACGCGCGCGACGTGATTTGCAGCGGAGCCTTCGATCACATGGTTTCCGCCCGCGGACAGCGGTTCTTCCACGTAAACGCGGGTCAATCGCACGTCGCGAGCTCGATGCCCTCGCGGGCTACGGTGACCATCAGGTCGATCTCGTCGGGCGTGATCACGTACGGCGGCATGAAATAGACGACATTTCCGACCGGCCGCAGCAGGACGCCACGGCTGAGCCCATGTCGATAAATCCGCAGTCCACGCCGTTCCTGCCAGGCGTAGGGTTCACGCGTGGCGCGATCGCGTACGAATTCGATCGCAGCGATCATGCCGGTCTGCCGCACTTCCGCGACGTGTGGATGATCGGCTAGTTCGCGAGCCCGCGCGCCCAGGTGCGCAGCCAGCGCGCGGTTGCGCTCGATCACGCTGTCCGTGCGGAAAATGTCCAGCGTTGCGAGCGCCGCCGAACAGGCGAGCGGATTTCCCGTGAAGCTGTGCGAGTGAAGGAAGGCATTGAGCTTCACGTACTCATCGTAGAAAGCCGAATAGACAGGTTCCGTAGTGAGCACAGCGGACAACGGCAGGTAGCCGCCGGTCAGTCCCTTCGACAGACACATGAAGTCGGGTCGGATGCCGGCCTGCTCGCAGGCGAACATCGTTCCGGTGCGCCCAAATCCCACTGCAATCTCGTCCGCAATCAGGTGCACGCCGCGGCGGTTGCACGCCTCGCGCAGCAGCTTGAGATACACCGGATCGTACATGCGCATGTTGCCGGCACACTGCACGAGCGGTTCAACGACGACCGCGGCCGTTTCGTGAGCGTGCTGCTCGAGGGCCCCATCCATCAACGCGAACTTTCGCCGCGAATAATCGGCCCAGGACTCGCCGGCCTCGCGCGCGAAGCAGTCCGGCGACGGCACTGTGATCACGTCCATCAGCAGCGGTTTGTACGTCGCTTTGTAGAGCTCGACGTCGCCCACAGCCAGCGCGCCCAACGTCTCGCCGTGATAGCTGTTCGTAAGGGTGATGAACCTTCGCTTCGACGTCTGCCCGAGGTTGCGCCAGTAGTGGAAGCTCATCTTGAGCGCCACTTCGATGGCGGACGACCCATTGTCTGCGTAGAAGCAGCGCGTGAGACCGCGCGGCGCGACCGCAGTGAGCGCCTCACTCAACGCGATCACCGGTTCATGAGTGAACCCCGCGAGAATCACGTGCTCCAGCCTGTCGAGCTGCGCACTCACGGCGGCGTTGATCCGGGGATTCGCATGCCCGAAGAGATTCACCCACCAGGAGCTGATCGCATCGAGATAGCGCTGGCCTGCGAAATCCTCGAGCCACACGCCGGACCCCCGCCGGATCGGGATCATCGGCAGGTGCTCGTGATCCTTCATCTGCGTGCAGGGATGCCACACGTGCGCGAGGTCGCGCGCGACAAAAGGATCGTTGGCGTTCGGGCCGGGCACGTGAGCATTGTGGCATGATCGAACCGGATGCCGTCACAGCTACCAGCGTTGCAGATCGACGTCGCCACGGGCCTCGTCTCGGGAGCACGGCAGGTGCTCTCGACCCACTTCGACGCCCGCCCGACCGGCACGATCGCGGACCTCATCGTGATTCATGGCATCAGCCTGCCGCCTGGCGAGTTCGGCGGACCGTGGATCGATCTGCTGTTTACCGGCGCTCTGCCCGCCGATGCACACCCCTACTTTGCAGCCATCGCCGCCGGCCGTGTGTCAGCGCATGCGCTCATTCGCCGCACCGGTGAGATCGTGCAGTACGTTCCGTTCGGCGAGCGCGCGTGGCATGCCGGCAAGTCGGAATACGCCGGCCGCACGGCCTGCAACGACTTTTCGATCGGTATCGAGCTCGAAGGCACGGACGATCTGCCGTACGAGAACGCGCAATACGATGCGCTCTCGCAGTTGGTCAAAGGATTGCTGGCGGCCTATCCCTCGCTGAGCCGCGATCGCATAGTCGGGCACAGCGATGTCGCACCCGGTCGCAAGACGGACCCCGGTCCCACGTTCGACTGGGCGAAGCTCCGCTCCGCGCTCTAGGTCTTCTTGCCGCGGTCGTGCCGCCAGAGCACTTCCGAGCCCCGCTCGTGGCGCGCGAGCACGCGGGCCAGCACGAAGAGCAGGTCCGAAAGCCTGTTGAGGTATTGCGCCACTTCAGGCGCGATCGTTTCGGTTCGAGCGAGAGTCCACACGCGGCGCTCGGCGCGGCGGGCAATCGCGCGGGCCAGGTGACACGCAGCCGCGGCCGGCCCACCGCCCGGCAGGATGAATTCCTTCAGCGGCGGCAATGCATCGTTGAATCCGTCGAGCGCCTGCTCGAGGCGCGTGACGTGCGCCGCCTGGATGATGCGATGGCCGGGAATGCAGAGCTCACCTCCGAGGTCGAACAGCTCGTGCTGGACGTCGGTGAGACAGGCCACCACGCTCTCCGGCAGTCCGGGCACCGCCAGCAGCACGCCGATAGCACTGTTCAGCTCATCCGTCGTTCCGTAGGCCTCGACGCGAGGATGGTCCTTGGGAACGCGCGTGCCGTCGCCCAGCCCGGTGCTGCCGTCGTCGCCGGTGCGCGTGTAGATCTTGCTGAGCCGGTTTCCCATTCCGTACAGGTGCCTTCTAATCGAGGGTCAAGTAGTCGTTCGCCGGTTGTAACTGGTGCATTTCGACGAGTAGATTCGCACGCAGCCCTGAAGGAATGCCAGCGTGACCTCGAAAGAACTGCAGGCCGCCCTCGACGCCGCCGAAGCCGCAGCGGTCGTCATTCGCTCCATGTACCAGCGCAATCTCGCGGTACACACAAAGGCCGACGCCACGCCGGTAACCGAGGCGGACGTGCAATCCGAGCAGGCGATCCGCGCGATCCTCACCGAACGCTTTCCGTCATATGGCTTCTACGGCGAAGAGACGGGCCAGCAATCGATAGATGCCGAGAGCGTATGGCTCGTGGATCCTATCGACGGCACCAAGTCATTCGTGCGCGAGTGCCCGTTCTTCTCGACGCAGATCGCGCTGATGCGCGCCGGGCGCTTCGTACTCGGTGTGTCCAGCGCGCCTGCGTACGGCGAAGTGGCGTGGGCGGAAGTGGGGCGAGGTGCGCATCTCAATGGCCGGCCGATCCGCGTCAGCAAAGTCGCGGAGCTCGGCGGCGCCATCGTGTCCTCGGGCAATCTGAAATCGCTGGCGCGCTCGCCGCAGTGGAGCCGCTTCGGCGAGCTCATCGGCCGCGTGAACCGGATTCGCGGCTACGGGGACTTCGTGCACTACCACCTGCTTGCGCGCGGCTCCCTCGACGTGGTCATCGAGTCCGATGTCGGTATCCTGGACATCGCGGCGCTCACGGTGATCGTGCGTGAAGCCGGTGGCACGTTCACGGACCTGCGCGGCGACGAGGTCGGATTGAAGACCACGAGCGTGCTCGCCACGAACGGCCTCCTGCACGGCGCGATCCGCGAGGCGCTGGGATCCTGAAGCCTCTAAGCGCTGACGAACACGCGCCGCTCGGGCGTCGCGATCTCGACCATCGTCGTGAGATACAGCTCGCTCAATGCCGCGCTGGTGAGCGTCTCGCGCGCAGGCCCTTCCACCCAGCGTCCATCTCCAAACAGCAGAATGGCGCGATCCGCGAAACGCGCAGCGAGCGTCGGATCATGGAGTGTGGCGATGACCGTGCAACCGGCATTCGCCTGTGCGCGGAACAGCTCGAGTACCGCAATCTGGTGATGCGGATCGAGGTGATTCGTCGGTTCGTCCAGCAGGAAGATTTGCGGAGCCTGCGCAAGCAACGATGCGATGGCCACTCGTCTGCGCTCGCCACCGGAGAGGCCGTCCGTGCTGCGCGCGGCAAGCTCCGCCATCTGTACGCGCGCGAGAGCATCGCGGGCCAGCCGCTCATCTTCGGCAGATTCCCACTGCCACGCCGCGAGATGCGGATGGCGACCGACGAGCACGGCTTCGAGCGCCGTCGTCGTGAACGACTCCTCCAGGTCCTGCATGAGCACGCCCAGCCGCCGCGCAATGGCCCGCCTTCCCAACTGATTCAGTGGCGTGCCGTCGAGCCGCACCACGCCTTGTTGGGCGCGTCGCAGTCCCGCGAGCGTGTGCAGGGTGAGGGTCTTGCCGCAGCCATTGCGGCCCAGAATCGCCGTGACCTGGCCGGGCCGGAACTCGACGGACATCTCGGTGACGAGCTGGCGCTTTCCGGCGTGAACGCCGAGCGAGCGCGCAGCGAGGCCCGCTGTCACTGCTTTATCCACCCGATCTCAACCGCTGTCTTGGGACCGACGGCCTCCTCGCGCAGGCCTTCGGGCATGACCTGTTCCGTTGCTGAAACGGGTCGCTCGCCCGCCATGATTTCTGCCTTCGCCTGCGGAAAGCGGGGCGAGCGATCCGGGTCCGCGTAACCATCGGGATAGATCGGCTCGCGTGTGTCGAGGTGGTATTTGTCCGTGGCGCCGAGGGTGTGCAGAGTCTCGTGCGCGATGACGATGTTGTTCTCACCGCGCATCGAGCGGTCCGCGAATGCATGCACGACGCCGACGAGTCCCTTCTGCAGGCCGAGTGAATGCGGCACACGCTCGCTCACGGCCGGATCGTGAAACAGCACGAAGACGCGAATGTGCGAAGGCGCCCGGCCCGGCACATCCGCCGCGCTGCGCGCGTACCAGCGCATCTTGAGGCTCCACCAGATCGAGGCGAGCGGGCCGGATCGCGGTGCCAGCACCGGAGGCTTCTGCGACGGCGACGGGTACAGCTCGATGCGCACCGGGCGATCGAGCGGGATCCCGTAGCGGTTCGCTTCGGTCGCGAAGAATGTCTCGATGCTGGCGAAGTCCTCGACGGTGAGGCTGCGGACGTAACGCTCCGACACGTCCCGCCCATCGGCATTCATCGGAAAGATGCCGACCCACAACGTCTGCTTCCAGCTCGTGGTCCGGACTTTGTCGATCCACGTGACGCCCGCGACGCCAACGAGCACCAGCAGGAGCACGGTAATCCGGATGAATTTCCACACGGGAGTGCAGTTCGCTCAAGGCTGCAGGCGTGTGGCGGACCACGGACCCGTATCGAACTCGGTATCGGTGCGCGGCGTGAGCGTGCGCGTCCAGCGAGCGCGATCGTGAATGCGCGCTGCGCCCGCAACCCAGAGCTCGACCGCGTCCGCCCACAACCGATAGCCTCCCCAGTGAGGTGGCCGCGGCACTTGTACGTCTTTTCCCTCAGTCCGTTCCTTGACACCCAGCGTCTGCGCCGCTGCATCGACTGCATTCAGAAGTTGCCGTCGCGAAGCAAGCGGTTGACTTTGCTGACTCGCCCACGCGCCGATGCGGCTCTCGATGGCGCGCGAAGCGAAGTACGCATCGCTGTCCGCATCGGGCGCCTTGACCACGAGCCCTTCGATGCGAACCTGTCGCTCGTGGTGATCCCAGTGCATGACGACGGCAGCGCGCGCATTCGCAGCCAGCTCGTGTCCCTTGCGGGATTCGTAGTTCGTATAGAACACGACGAAGCCGGGCACAGCCTGGATGTCTTTGCACAACACGACGCGCGCGGACGGGTGGCAGTCACGCGTCGCAGTCGCGAGCACCATCGCGTTCGGGTTCGGTTGCCGGCGCTCGCTCCACGCCTGTGCGAGCCAGCTCTGGGCGAGCGTCAGCGGCTCGGTGGGCAGGGGCTCGGGCAGCAGGTCGGTGCGATCGGGCATAGGGTGCCAATGGTAGATGAGCTTGCGAGGGGAGAAAGGGCGGTTGGGACGTAAGACAGGGACAGGACCGGGGGGCAGGACCCGTTGGCACGCTGACAGCCACCGGGACGTCGCGACGCCTTTGAGGCGCGACGGGCGGCAATGACACCGCACCCGAGGCTTTTGACTACGGACGGTCTTATCCGTATTCCCGCGGGGCGCTGACCCGCCGTCGCCCACGCGTTACCACCGCCAGCAGGGCTCCCGGGCCAGGAGGGCGGCCCGGGAGCCCGATGCAGACCTTGCCTCGTGCCCCACGCGTCGTTAGAAAGGCAGGCCCTTGCCCACAACCTGAGCCTGCGCCATGACGAGCGACGCCGTATCCCTCGATGACCTCCGCCGTCGCATCAACGAAATCGACGACCGGCTGGTCGAGCTTGTCGCCGAACGGAAACACCTGAGCGAGGAGGTCGCGCGCGTCAAGCGAGCCACCGGCCGTGCCACTCGGGATTACCAGCGCGAGCGAGAAGTCATCGTCGCCGCGCGGGATCGGGCTGCGGCGCTCGGTGTACAGCCCGATGTCGCGGAAGAGATGTTGCGGATCCTCATCCGTTCCTCGCTCACCACGCAGGAGCAGGCCAGCGTGGTGGCCGGCGGTGCTGGTTCAGGCCGCCGCGCGCTCATCATCGGGGGTGGCGGCAAGATGGGCCGCTGGTTCGCGGATTTCCTCACGTCGCAGGGCTTCATCGTGGAAATCGGCGATCCCGCGGGTGCGCCTGCCGGCATGACGCACGTCGCCGACTGGCGCACCACCGATCTGAAGCAGGACTTCATCCTGCTCGCGACGCCGCTCGGAGTGACGGATGCGATCCTGCGCGACCTCGCCCTGCGACGCCCGAAGGGCGTGGTATTCGATGTGGGGTCGCTGAAGTCGCCGTTGCGGTCCGGGCTCCTCGCGCTCAAGTCCCATGGCGTGCGCGTCACCTCCGTCCATCCGATGTTCGGGCCGGACACGCAGCTGCTCTCGGGGCGACACGTCGTGTTCGTCGATCTGGGCCACGCAGAGGCCCTGCAGAAGGCGCGCGAGCTCTTCGCGCCGACCATGGCCGAGCAGGTGGTGATGAGCCTGGACGATCACGACCGCCTGATTGCGTATGTGCTGGGCTTGTCCCATGCCCTGAACATCGCGTTCTTCACGGCGCTGGCGGAGAGCGGCGAGGCCGCACCCCGCCTGGCGCGCATGTCGAGCACGACATTCGACAACCAGCTCGAAGTGGCCCATGCCGTGGCGGAGGAGAGCCCGGAGCTGTATTACGAGATCCAGAGCCTGAACGATTACGGCGCGGAATCCCTGGAGGCCCTCGCGAAGGCCGTCGAGCGCATCCGAACCGCGATCCTGTCACAAGATCACGATGCGTTCGTTGCCCTCATGCAGCGTGGACGGGAGTATCTCGACGACCGTCGGACCGTGACAGAACGTCGCGCCTGACGGTGCGAAGGCCATGGCAATGGCTGCACGAAGGGCTCTGCACAGGCGATGTATCGATCGCACACCGAATTGCGTCCCCGCTCGCTGTCCGGGCGCGGCCAGGATCTGGCCGCCGAGAACGCCCGCCTGCAGGCGCGGCTCACCGAGCTGAAGGACGAAGCGGCCCGTAACGATTCCCTGCTGCGCAAGACCCAGGAACGTGAGCTCGAGCTGTTACGCGCGGCCACGCTCCCCCAGCTTTTCGAACGCCTGATCCACGGGCTGCGCACCTCGTACCAGCTCGACCTCGTGACCCTGACGCTGCACGACCCGGATTGCGAACTGCGCCAGCTCCTGTGGGGCGACACCGCCGCGATGGACGAGATGCCGGAGGTGCAGTTCGTGGACTCGCTGACGGCCCTGGTCCCCGCGCTCGCGAAGCTCGACAAGCCGTGGCTCGGGCCCTTCAGTCGGGCGGATCACCAGGCGCTCTGTCCCGGGGTCGGCGAGATCGGCAGCCTTGCGCTCATTCCGCTCCGTCGCAGCGACCAGCTCGATGGCGTGCTCGTGTTCGCCAGCACCAATCCCTTCCGTTTCCATGCAGACCTGGCGAGCGACTTCCTCGCGCACCTGGGTCTCGTCGCCGCGCTGTGCCTGGAGAATGCGGAGAACCGCGCGCGGCTGCTGCGCTCCGGGCTCACGGATTATCTGACCGGGTTTCACAATCGGCGCTATCTGAATGCGCGACTGCGCGAGGAGCTCGCCCGTGCGCAGCGCTTCGCGCAGCCGATCGCGTGCATGATGATCGACGTCGATCACTTCAAGCGTATCAACGATCAGTACGGCCACCTGGCCGGCGACACGCTGCTGAAAGAGGTGGCGCTGCGCATCGATCGCGAGATGCGGGCCAGCGATATCGGCGCCCGCTTCGGGGGCGATGAGTTCGCGATCATCCTGCCGCAAGGCGACCTCGCAGATGCGGAGCGCGTCGCGCAGCGCATGCTGGAGTCGGTTCGCGGCGCCTCCGTGCAGATCGATGCAAACCACTCGGAAATGCTGAGCTTGTCGATCGGCGTGGCGGTCGCGGAGCCGAGGAACGCGAACCACAGCGATTTCAAGCTGATTGCCGAACGGTTGATGGCGGAAGCGGATGCCGCCCTGTATCGCGCGAAGTCCGGCGGACGCAGTCGCGTGGCCGTGTCACGTAACGTCCTGACCTGAATTAGCCGCTCCGATTTCGGAGCAGCGCAATGAAGAGTGGGGCACCCACCAGCGCCATGATGGCGCCCACCGGCAACTGACGCGGACTCGCGATCGTTCGCGCAACCAGGTCCGCTGCAGTCAGCAAGGTCCCTCCCAGCACGGCCGCCGCCGGTGCGACGATGCGATGGTCGCTCGTCCGGAACAGGAGACGAACTGCGTGCGGGGTGATGAGACCCACGAACCCCACCGTCCCCGCGCTGATGACCGCGATCGACGTGATGGCCGCGCAAGCCACGAACACAAGCGTGCGCCAGGCCTCCAGCTCCAGCCCCACGCTCCGAGCGCGCAGCTCGCCGGCGGCGAGCACGTTCAGGGGCCGTGCCAGCAGGATCGCAATGACCACCGATGCGATGGCTGCGGAAACGCTCACAGTGGGGCTCGGCGCCCAACCCAGATCGCCTGCGAGCCAGAACACCATGCTTCTGACGCGGGAAGAGTCCGCCACGGCCAGAAGAACACTGATGAAAGCGCCGCAGGCGCTGGCGAGCACGACCCCGGTCAGGAGCAGTCTCGACGTGCCGCCGCCGCGCGCTAGCAGATAGACGGTCGTCACTGCCGTGAGCGCACCCAACACGGCGCCAGCCTGTATGGCCGCAACCGCCGCGCTGATCAGCATCGCGACAAGAGCGCCCACGGCTGCACCACCAGACACGCCCAGCACGTAAGGGTCGGCGAGCGGATTTCGAAACAGGGCCTGAAGCAGCACGCCAGCCACGGCGAGCAGGCCGCCCACACCAAACCCGGCGAGCAGTCGGGGCAGGCGCACTTCGAGCAGCACGGTGCGCGCAGCATCGTCCCCTGAGCCGACGAGCGCACCGAGGGCATTCTGCAGTGGCACACCGGAGGTGCCGATGAGCAGGGCTGCCGCGAACACGGCCATCGCCAGCACCAGCAGGCCCATCAGCCGCCGCGTCGAGCCCGCTCCGAACCAAACTGCCCTGGACATCGAGCTAGCTTAGCGGGTGCGGCGTGCCATGCGCGCCCTGATTCCGGCTGTCGCGATTTCATGCTCCGCGCGGCGCGCGACCTTGTGGCAGACTCGCCCGCGACCAATGAGCGACGTGATCGATCCAGAAGGCTTCCGTGCAAATGTCGGCATCGTGCTGATGTGTGGCGCGGGCCAGGTTTTTCTCGGCCGCCGCAGCGGCGGTCGCGGTTGGCAGTTTCCTCAGGGTGGCATGCGTCGGGGCGAGCAGATGGAGGACGCCCTCTATCGCGAGCTGCATGAGGAGATCGGCCTGGTCAAAGGCGATGTGGAACTGCTCGGACGAACCTCTTCGTGGCTGCGCTATCGGCTGCCTCAGCGCTTCATCCGCCGCAATCGCCACCCCGTCTGCATCGGCCAGAAACAGTGCTGGTTTCTGCTACGCCTCGTGCGTGAGGAGGCGCAGTTCGCTTTCGATCGGACGAACGAGCCTGAATTCGATCAGTGGCGATGGTCGGACTACTGGGAGCCGGTCCGCGAAGTCATCTACTTCAAGAGACCGGTGTATCAGCGTGCGCTGACGGAGCTGGCGCCCCTCGCGTTCCCGGATGGCGCACCTGCTCACCCATCGTGGTGGGATGACGTGACCGGCGACGCCGGACTTCCGGCCGCTTCCGTCGAGTAATCGAAGGACGAGGCAGCGAATTGCGGGAATCATGAACCGCATGGCGAGAGCCCAACCCAATCTGGTCGTGCGACATCACCACGCGCCGCTGCGCCGGGTGCTCACTGTGATCGCGATCACACTCCTGTGCCTGTTCGCGCTTTATGTCGTCTATGAGCTCGGCCGCTTCGATGCCGGGTACGACCGCCTTGCCGTCTCGCAGGAGCGAGCCGAGCACGATGTCGCGATGGATCGGCTGGAAAAAGCGAATCGCGAGCTGCGCACCCGACTCGCTGAGCTCGACACCATTCGCATCGGCAGGGCACGCGAGCAGGCAGAGGTTTCCCGCTCCATCGGCGATCTGCAGGCGCAAGTCGCGCGACAGGCGCAGGAGCTTGCGTTCTACCGTGGCATCGTGGCTCAGTCGGCCACGTCGACGGGCGTGAAGATCCAGCAGCTCCGGATCGCGCCAGGCGAGAAGACCGGGCGCTACAAAGTGCGCATGACGCTGGTGCGGTCCGTGCGACCGGAGGATGTGGTGAGCGGCACGCTCGTCATCGGTGCGGAGGGCACCAACGCGAGCGGGCAGGCATCGAGTCTCGACATGGCGGCGCTGAGCATCCCCAAGGTTCGTGAGCTACCCTTCAATTTCAAGTACTTCCAGAATCTCGAGCCGGAGATCGCGCTACCTTCGAATTTCCAGCCCGAGCGGCTCAGCGTGGAAGTGCGCTCGAGCAAGAAGGGCGTATCGCCCGTGACGCAGACGTTCCCATGGACCGTGGACGCGAGTTAGAGGTGTTCCATGTTCAGTCGTGAACCCAAGCAGAGCGCGCGCATCGACACGCTGATCGGCAAGGCGGCCCGCGTACAGGGTGACGTCGAGTTCGAAGGTGGCCTGCACCTGGACGGCCGTGTCGCCGGCAACGTGCGCGCGGTGGGGCCGGCGGGTGCTTCACTCTCGGTGAGCGAGCACGGCTCGATCGAAGGGTCCGTGGAGGTGCCGAACGTCACGTTGAACGGCTCCGTGCGCGGCGACATCCGCGCAACCGAGCGCGTGATCCTGGGTCCGCAGGCCCGCGTTCACGGCAACGTTCACTACGGTGTCATCGAGATGACCCTCGGCGCGGAGATCAAGGGGAAGCTGGTGCCCTTGCCTTCGGCGTCCACCGCCACCATTCAGACCGAGTCTCCGCCCGCTGCCCTCAAATCCGGCTGATTCCGTCGCGGGCCGGTTACGTTTTGACCCTGCGCGAGCCGGCTTCTAGACTCGTGCTTATCGAACCCCGACGAGGCATTGGATGAGTACCGTCGCTGAGCCCACCGCCCCTGAAACCGTCGATCCGCCCGCGCTGGTGTTTACGGACGCCGCCGCGCGCAAGGTCGGGGATCTGATCCGTGGCGAGGGCAATCCGAAGCTGATGCTTCGCGTGTTCGTGCAGGGCGGCGGGTGCTCTGGCCTGCAGTATGGATTCGAGTTCGACGAGCAGACGCAGGAAGGGGATACCTGTGTCGAGAACCAAGGCGTTAAACTCCTCGTCGACCCGATGAGCGTCCAATATCTCACGGGCGCGGAGATCGACTATCGCGAAGGGCTCGACGGCGCTCAATTCGTCATCCGCAACCCGCTTGCCACGACCACGTGCGGGTGCGGGTCTTCGTTCTCGGTATAGCTCTGCCTCCAGCGTGAGCCCGGCCGCAGTCGCCCGCTCTCCCGCAGAAGCCCGCGCTCCCTCCAGCGCTTCTCCCGCCTCCCGGCCTGTCCCGGAGGTACTCGCGGCTGTCGACCTCGGCTCCAACAGTTTCCACATGGTTGTGGCGCGCTACTCGCACGGCCAGCTCGTCATCATCGATCGGCTGCGCGAGATGGTGCGTCTGGCCGCCGGTGTCGAAGAGAACGGCCGCATCGACAAGGACGTGGCCGCCCGCGCTCTCGCGTGCCTGCAGCGATTCGGGCAGCGACTACGCGACATGCACGCGCGCAGCGTGCGCGTCGTGGGCACGAACGCGTTGCGCGTGGCGCGCCGGAAGCAGGCATTTCTCGAGCGGGCGCGCGAGGCGCTCGGCCATCCGATCGAAATCATCTCGGGCATGGAAGAGGCGCGCCTCATCTACTCCGGCGTGGCGCACACCATGCCGAGCGAGGCGGGGCGGCGGCTGGTTTGCGACATCGGCGGCGGCAGCACCGAGCTGATCATCGGTGAGGGCCTGACGCCGCTCGAGCTCGAAAGTCTGCAGATGGGCTGCGTGGCCCTCAGCGAACGGTTCTTCCGCGACGGCAAGATCACTGCGAAGCGCCTCTCCCGCGCACGCGTGGCCGCAAAACTGGAGCTCGAACCCGTGCAGGCGGCGTTCCGTCGGCGTGGGTGGCAAAGTGCCGCGGGCAGCTCGGGTACGGTGCGCGCGATCGGCGAAGCGATCCGCGAGCTCGATCCGCAGTCCGCGCAGATTACGGCGCCAGGGCTGGACCGCGTGCTCAAGTACATGGTTGAAGTCGGCTCGATCCGCGATCTGCAGCTCGCCGCAATCACGGACGAGCGGCGGCCTGTATTTCCCGGTGGCATGGCCATTCTCGCGGAAGTCTTCGACGTGCTCGGCATCGAATCGATGCGCATTGCCGACGGCGCCATGCGCGACGGCCTGCTGTACGACCTCGTCGGCCGTTTTACGGACGAGGATGCACGCGAGCGCTCAGTGCGCGCCATGCAGCGGCGCTATCACGTCGATCTCGCGCAGGCGGAGCGCGTTGAGAAGACCGCCATCGACTTCCTCGTCCAAACCCGACACGCATGGAAACTGGACGATCAGTTGGCGGATGTGATGTTGAAGTGGGCAGCACGGCTGCATGAGATCGGGCTCGATGTGTCTCACAACGGATATCACCGCCACGGCGCATATCTGCTCGAGAACGCGGACATGCCGGGCTTCCCGCGCGAAGAGCAGCAAATGCTGGCGCGGCTGGTCGGCGGACATCGGCGCAAGCTTTCGCTGGAGCGCATCGATGAGCTGGTGCCGCCCTGGGATCGTGATTCGGTCTTCCTGATCGTGTTGCTGCGTCTCGCGGTGCTGCTGCATCGAGGGCGAAGCGCCGAGGGATTGCCTGAAATCGAGCTCAACGCGCGCATGCGCACGCTCGAACTGAAGTTTCCGGGGCGATGGTTGAAGGACCACCCGCTGACGGCGGCGGATCTCCAGCAGGAGATCGATCACCTCAAGCCGCATGATTTCCGCTTGCGCGTGTTCAGCTCGCGCGCCTGACTTTACAGCGTGATCGTCGAAGTCGCGGCGTAGCGGGCCAGCAGCTCCGTCTGTGCGTTCGTGTGCGGCGAGTCCTTCGGCGCTACCACGTGCGCGTACAAGCCATCCTGTTGCAGCTGCCACGACTGCGTGTTGTCTCGTAGATAGGTTTCGAGGTCACGCAGAATGCGCTCGCGGTGCGCCTTGCGCCGAAGCGGGAAGGCCACTTCGACGCGACGAAAGAAGTTGCGCTCCATCCAGTCCGCGCTCGCGCAGTACATTTCCTCGGCGCCATCGTTGGCGAAGTAGAAGATGCGCGAGTGCTCGAGAAAGCGGCCCACGATCGAGCGGACGGTGATGTTTTCCGAGACGCCGGGAATACCGGGGCGCAAGGCGCACACGCCACGCACGATGAGGTCGATCTGTACGCCGGCGCGTGACGCGCGATAAAGCGCCTCGATCACCTGCGGATCCACGAGCGCATTCATCTTCGCGATGACGCGTGCCGGCTTGCCAGCGCGCGCGTGCTCCGCCTCGCGCTCGATCTTCGCGATCACGGCTTCGTGCAATCCGAACGGTGACTGCAGCAGGCAGCAGAGCTTCGGGGTCTGCGTGAGACTCGTGAGCTGGAGGAACAGCTCGTGGACATCCTGTCCGATCTCGTCGTCACACGTGAAAAGTCCGTAGTCGGTGTACGTGCGCGCCGTGCGCGGATGGTAGTTGCCGGTGCCGAGGTGGCAGTAGCGGCGGATTCCCCCGGGCTCACGTCGTACCACGAGCGTGAGTTTCGCGTGCGTCTTGTATCCCACGACGCCGTACATCACGTGCGCACCGGCTTCCTGCAAGCGGTTCGAGAGCTCGATGTTCGCTTCTTCGTCGAACCGCGCGCGCAGCTCGACGATGACGGTCACGTCCTTGCCCGCGTGAGCCGCGGCGACCAGCGCATCCACCACCGGCGAGTCGTTGCCGGTTCGGTAGAGCGTCTGCTTGATCGCCAGCACCTGCGGGTCCGCGGCGGCCTGGCGCACGAAGTCCATCACGGGCGCAAAGCCCTGGTAGGGATGATGCAGTAGTAGTTCGTTCTGCCGGATCACCGAGAACATCTCCGGTGAGCCAATCAGACGGGGTGGCATACCGGGCGTGAACACCGGGTACTTGAGGTCCGGGCGTTGCGCGAGATCGTAGATCGCGGACAGGCGATTGAGATTCACCGGCCCCGGCATCTGATAGAGATCGACCTCGCTCAACGCGAACTGCCGCAGGAGGAACCGCGTCATGTCTTCCGGGCAATCGCGGGATGTCTCGAGGCGCACGGCGGCGCCGTAGCGGCGATGGGCCAGCTCGCCTTCCAGCGCGCGGCGCAGGTCGTCGATTTCTTCTTCATCGACGAAGAGGTCGCTGTTGCGTGTGACGCGGAATTGGTAACAGCCGAGCACTTCGATGCCGGCGAAGAGCTTGCTCACGAACGCCTGCACGATCGTCGAGAGAAGCACGAAGGCTGCAGGCCCGCCAACCGCTGGCGTAGGCACCACGCGCGGCAGAGAGCGCGGCGCCTGGACGATGGCGAGCTCGCTGTCGCGACCGAACGCATCCTTTCCCTGCAGGCGCACGATGAAATTCAGACTCTTGTTCTGAATGCGCGGGAACGGACGGGCCGGATCGAGACCGAGAGGACTCAGCACCGGCTCGATTTCGCGCTCGAAGTACTGCTCGAGCCAGCGTCCGAGCTCCTCGCTCCACTCCATGCGATTCAGAAGACGAATGCCCTTCTCACGCAGTGCTGGCATCAGCACTTCGTTGAGGCAGTGGTACTGATCCGCCACGAGGCTCTGCGCGCGCTCGTGGATGGCGGTGAGTTGCTCGGGAATGGATAGACCGTCCGGTGCGAGCAGGCCCGAACCCAGCTCGAGCAGTTGCTTGAGGCCGGCGACGCGGATCTCGAAGAACTCGTCGAGATTGCTCGACGCGATGGACAGGAACCGCAACCGTTCGAGCAACGGCACCGCGCTGTCGAGTGCCTGCGCGAGCACGCGCTGGTTGAACTCGAGGAGCGATACCTCGCGGTTGATGTAGAAGTCGGGGCTCTTCAGGTCCGGCAGGTCCATGCTCAAGTCTCGGCTAAAGCGCTCATGGGATCACGTCGTGTATGACAAACCAATGACAGCCAGACCGGCATGGCCGCCCGACGTTCAGCGGGAAACGAGCGCAGGACCCGGAATCGGTTCGAGTGCGGCAAGTGCCAGGACGGCCCGCGCTTCGAAATCCGCGCGCCAGGCCGGGTCGATCGGCGCGGCGCTGGGAAGACTCACGGTTTGCGGATTCTTGTGTACGCCGTTGACGCGATATTCGTAGTGCAGGTGCGGACCCGTGGCCAGCCCGGAGGAGCCGACGTAGGCAATGACGGATCCCTGCGTCACCTTCTGGCCGATCTGCATGCTCTTCGCGAAGCGCGACAGGTGGCCGTACACGGTGACGACGCCGCGCGTATGCGCGATCTCGAGCACATTGCCGTAGCCGCCTTTTCGACCCGCGAAGGCCACGCGTCCGTCGCCCGCCGCACGCACCGGCGTGCCGGTGGGAGCCGCGTAGTCGACGCCCTTGTGGGCGCGAAGCGTATTCAAAATGGGATGGCGGCGGTTGGGATTGAAACGAGAGCTGATGCGCGTGAATTCCACCGGCGTGCGCAGGAACGCACGCTGCATGCTCAAACCTTCCGGCGTGTAGTAACGCGCGGCGCCGCTGGGGTCCATGTATCGGA